>Ga0209367_1005798_pt1 | contig 17103 bp, 7 predicted proteins | sample WorMetLIZISLAND2_FD_187412 | JGI IMG/M metagenome (GOLD analysis project Ga0209367, IMG submission 187412) | Marine gutless worms symbiont microbial communities from Max Planck institute for Marine Microbiology, Germany - Olavius geniculatus... ... | reverse complement strand
GCGATCGGTAATAGTTCATGACGCTTAATAACAGAACAAAATGCACATAAAATTACAACCACATTATAACACTTAGTCTGATTTAGTCATGAAATCAATGTTTAGAATTTGTGCTCGATATGTCCATCATTCTGCTGCACCACGGCGGCAAGACGACGACGCCATTCGCCGATGCTCCTGTCAAAAAACGCCTGGCTGAGCTTGTCCCACGCCTTGACAATTGCTCGTTTCAGTTCGTCGACTGAGTCAAATCTTTTAAGCTATAAATGAGAGGAATGGAAATTGGGAAACTTTGGGCTACTTTTTGCCATTGGTTGGTGTTAAAATTAATGATGTCACATGACGTTATCCATCTGCTTTTTTAATTTATTAAAAGTTGAAACAATTGCCGAGCGTCATTTGAAATAGTAACTCGTATTCGCCAGGTGGCGCCACTGTTGCACATAATTAATTTCAATAACTTATGTTTTCGTGTTGAGAATAAAACGACCTTGATTTGTGCAAAAAATCGTGTAGATCTAAGCAGTATTTCTGAAGTTAGAAGCCATATAACAGAGTGACCCCGTTTTTGGGGCCACCCTGTATGTACTTACCTACTTGCTTACTTCAGGTCGTCAATGACATCGAGTATGTTAGCGGCTAATGATCACTTGTTCCTGTTCTCGACACCTCGGCCGTTTTCGACGCAATTATTATTTGACGCTCTGGGTGCAGTATCTCAGAACCTGATTCTGTTATCTAGAAGAGCACTTCGCGACGATCAAACTACGCTGTAGTCATCGGTTTAGCGAAGCCAGCAACGTTAATCAGTCTGTCGTTTTGCATTCCATTGCTTTCCACTATGTTCCAAATGCGCATTTATTTAAAGGCACAAGATATTTGACCGGCAGCCGGTCAAATAGCCTAGGCACAGATTTATAGGTTATTAATTTTTGACCTTAGCCGGTACGTATGAGCACCAAATGGTGCTCGTAGGTACCGGCTAAGGCCGTGTTTCTGTGGCGGTACGAGAAGGATCCTTCGGAGGTGCTCGTCGTACTGCCGCAGGGACGGCGCCAGCCGAGCAACTGACGACCTCGTAGCAAGTACGGCATCACGGATCGCCAGTCGGCAAGTTTTAAATGACTCGATGCTGTACACTTCACTAGTTTTGCAACGGCTCCGTTTAGTGGCAGTTAACGACTCCAGTGACCTTGTGTTCATCGACGAGTGCACCGAGTCAACGCGTGGTTGCTAGAGAACACCTTCAATGCTAAACACCAAACTTTACTTATTCGGTTGCAGACCTGTTGCACGCCGTGCTGTACAACACGTGCGTAAAATCGCAAGTTTATACAGCAAGATGTTATACAGCTGGTTGTACGAAGACTTTTTGCCCGATAAATCTTGTGCACAAGAGCAAGGCGTGCAGCGGTTTGTTTCTGTTGACAGCTGAAGACCGCTGTATTGACGCTGACGTTCGGTGTCCACGGGCGCCAATTATCTGCTTCGGTAACTCGTTGTTTCAAGCTTCTCACTGTCAATCAGGCGTTTTATCATCTCGCGCCGTCGTTTAAATCTGTGCACTTCATACACGTGTAAGCGCTGCTTGCCGCATCGACCTCTCGAGGGGCTGCGGGGCCTTTAAGTTTTTTTTGCCGACTGTACTTAAGTAACGGTCGAACTATTGATATGAGTTATCGTCCGTCCGTCTGTCTCAGATGTATTGTAGTCAAACGGTGCGAGATAAGGTCTAGGTTGTTATTGATCATTAATAGAAAGTCGCATATTGGCTTTCAAATGAACCTGCGTTCAAGAAGGCCTGCGCACGCGGGTGTCAACGACGGGTACCCCCTCTCCCCCCCAAAAAAGTGGTTATTTATTTCAGTATTGGTTTGTCTAGCGTGAAAACGGTTGCAGATAGGCACAGGCATGCTGGTTATCAAAACAAGCAGCTGATGATGTGCTTTTCAGTGATATTAATATCGATAACCTTGAATTATCTTGAACCCGAAAATATCAATTTTTACTGATTTCTTGTCGATTTTCGGCTGCAAAAAAATGAATTGCGATGACATGAATGAAGATAGACCAAGACTATACTGCGAACAAGAACTGCTATGAGCTCTCGTGCGTTTCATAAGCATAGATTAGATTTCTTGTTTTAAATACTTATAATTAAGCCTAGTATATGCAGAGCATCGGCCTGCCGGAAAAGCTACAATTGAGGCTTTTCAGATGCATCGTGCTGAGCGCGCGCACACTACATAGCGAACTGAACTGAACTGAAATGGCATAACGTCTCGGCTCAGTTCAGTTCACTTACGTCGCTCCGTATACGCACCTTAACAGAACGTCTCCTCAGATCTGAACGCCAGACAGTCTCAGTGCAAGTCATTTTAGCGCTGTAGAGGTTAATTTTAGGCTCATGCGCTATATAAATAATTCACGCTTTACTTACCGTACTTACTTAGTCTACTTGCTTAGCCTACGCTGCTGCATTTGTCCGGTAACAATGTACCATTATAAGCAATATATGTAAAAAAAACTTACCAGTTTACAACTTTGTGTAAAAACGATGTGATGATATCAGTCCTCTAAAACAGCAAAAATCATTTGGGTAACCTTAGATGTGGCTATGCATATGGCGTCCTTACAAGCTGACTTTAGTTGGTAATCACTAACATAGTCTAAAGCCTTCTTCACTTGATGTTATTTGTCGTATTAGGCCTACTTGCCCAATGTTTACTGATTAGCGTAGCAGCCGAAAATGTTTCTGTTAGCCTATGGCTTAGCTAATGGTAGGCCTAACAAGGAAGCGAAAATATGATCCTGTGCCGACACAATATTCAGCTAACCGGGCACACATAGGCCTATGCATACAAACTGTCCAACTGCACAGGACAACCCTAACCCTGACATTAAACACTTTAAAGCTGAAAGATGCTGTAGCAGCTACTGTGCCATGAAAAACATTTACATCAATCTTGGATTTTTATGTTTTATTGCTTGAGTTATAAACGCGTGTAGAATGCACAGATGGATGGCCGGATAATAGAGTGATTGGACATTGTTGATGTCTAATAAGAACGTGAACTAATCCGTGTGCTTCCCATTTATAGGCCCTAACTGCATGCATGAATGATCCCGCTGTCGTCTTGGCCCTACATTCGCTGTTAGTGCACTCAATTTTAGCCTGAGCAGCCTATTATGGCAATGACCATCCGATGCAACAGGCTTATAGTATTTTGGTCCAAAGTGAAAGCAGCTATATGAAATCACCGTATTGTCATTACGCAGACATTTACATTAGTCAAGCTTATATTATATGCTTAGGCCTATCTGTTGTTTTACGGTGCAGATTTTGGGCAGTTCGGCCAAATCGGTAACCATTGGGCAAGTAGGCCTAATACGACAATATGGAATTTAGAGGTCAAATGAAATGTTGAGCACGCACCCACAATATGCTCTGTCAGAACTTAGCAGCCGTCTGTCGAAAAAATGCAACTTTTCGTTTTCCCAACGTTTGTAACTAACGACGCCACTGTTTTTGTGACCTAATCAGAAACTATGCGCAGAAACGATATCGTGCACCGGCACTTTTCTAATAATTAAGCAGCTTTTTATACGAGGGACATGACCCAGGCGCGGGGCCAGAAAATAATTAGCATCTGCAATGATTCGAGCTGCGAAAAATCTTTAGTCTGTACACGGCGGGTCCGTAGGGACGAAGCTCCGCTAGGAGGTGTGACTGGAGAATCACCCGGGAGACGGCTCGAGGCGGACATATTTTCTGGACGTGTTTTTCTGCATATTTGTCCTATTGGATACTCGGAATCTTGTTGTGATTAAAAATCTTTCGCCTGCGCCTTTATTATGTGCGTTCGTAAAGCCTGATGAACCCGATTAGATGGTCCGTAAAAATATGCACATGACGTGCATTCATAATCAATAATTTCACCAAATATTGGTTGATTTTTAAATTTCTCTACTAGGCAAATCAGTGGCAAACTTGTAAATATCCCCCATCTCATTCTGCAGTCTGCACGCGTCGTAAATTATTATTGTTAGATTTAAAGCGCGTATACGCAGAACGACGTAACTGAACTAAACTGAACTGACTCGGTTTAGTTTTTGACGAACTGACCAATGGAAAGCAGGGCGAGCTGATTGGTCATTCGTTGACGCGTACGCCTAGCATTGTCGTGTAATCACCGACGCCATTAGACAGTGCCTGCTGTAATGTACACTATAAGGCATAAAAAGCACACCAAAATTTATCGATTATAACTTGATGGTGGGTTATCGGATTTTAATAATTTTTAGTACACTTATTTCTGATACAACTGGCCATCAAATGATTATTCAAGTTTTCACATCACCTAACATATGCTTCTGCAGTACCTGAGGAAATCAAAACGCATAAAATCGGCGTTAAAATAAACAAAGCACGCCAGAACCATCCGTGACATTATTGTTGGTAACTTAAAAAAAATATAAAGAAATTTTAACAATTTTTGGTATAAATATTTTTGACGCAACTGGTCATCAAATGGCCGTTCGAATTCCCAGCTCACCTAACGTGTGTTTCTGCATTACCTAGAGAAACTGAACAAATGCAACATGAGTTAAAATAAAAAAAAACTTCAGTAAATTTTATCACTTTAGATATGTAGCCCCTGTCTTGATCATAGTCTATTTGACTACGTTTGCAGTGTTATGCAACAGCAAGTATACAGAACACTGTTTAGGAATATCAATAAACTCAAAAAGTGACTGGTTTAAGTCTGAAGCAGAACATTATCAACACTACTATCAACGAATGGAGAAGCCCCTGCCGGCCTGTGTTTGCACAAATAGCCGATATTTAAAATATTTACTGTCAGTAGTTGCACAATTGGACATTATTTTGTATATAATGTCAACCTAATAGCTATAAATTTGAACAAAATGTGCTAAATGTGCGTTATTTGAATCAAATAATGATACTTCATTGAAAAAATGTAATATTTTGTTTGTTCTGTTTTCCCCAGGTAGTGGAGAAACAGACGTTTAATGAGGCGGGAACATAAACAATCATTTGATGGCCAGTTGTGTCAAAAACATTTGTACCAAAAATTATTAAAATCTGGCAATACATTTTCAAGTTACGATAGAAAGATTTTGATGTGTTTTTATGCCTCACAGTGTATTACTGCTTGCTTAATTTTTTGGTCAGTTTATCAAAAACCATGTCAGTTAAGTTGAGTAATGTTCAGTTACGTCGCTTTGCACGCGACTTTAAAATAGCTTATAAGAATTGTCTTCGGCCATTTTTCCCAGAAATGGTTAAAATAAAATCAGGTTGTATGCTTATGCATTTAATTCAAATTTAATAAATTGTATTGGCTCTCAAACTTTGCCACAATCACATAATCTCATGGTAAGGTCCTCACAGCTCTGCCTGTGGAGAATAGATTAATTTATTTGGTTCGCACTTGGGTCAAAATAGACTGCCGAATTTGTCAGAATTTTACCGATTTCAAAAATTTTTTATTGGCATACTCCCCGAAAAAATACACTGTGCTATGAAATATAGAATTAAAGTGTCAAAAATTAGCGAGGGCAAGGATGTCACAAATACTGGACAACCTACTTTTTGACTCACAATGTAGGCCTACTATCAAACAAATACTTTTCACTTATGGATACTGCGATGAATGCCATGATGTAAGTAGAAAGCACTTGTGGCGTTGAAGCGCTGCTGCAGCAAACTTATATTAGGAGATCTGTCATCGCGGAAAATTCGTGTTTCGTGCTTCACAGTCGTTTGCGGACCATCTGCAGATGTGTCAGTGTGCAATTTCCTACCATCACAGAGTCATATCCGAGCACAGAACACACCGGCAGCGATTTGTTAATTCCGCTTCATTTAGCAGGTTACATATCATGCAATAACTGACATGCCAAAGGGCATTCTGTGTGGCCTCTACCGCTTTTCTTGACAACTCATAATGTCACAACCTCTCTTGCAATTTGCAGTCGTCAAGCTAACTCGTTTCTGGTGCTCGCTGTATGATTTTGAAATAGCCACTCAGTTATACTGTCGTCGTCATTGTATAGTATACTGCAAGTACTGTGTTATTTTATACGGTATATAGCTCGACTCGCACAAATTTAGAACCCTCTAGCTCACGCTCCTGTTAAATTCTTTGCACGCAAATCTACTCATATTTTTTCTTATACGTGGCATAAATAATTAATAAACCCAAGCTTGTTGAAAAAAATTTGCGACGTGCTGCATATGTGTTAGTAAAGACCCTCTTATAAACAGTACACACACGTGTCTGACAATTTCATGCTATTTTGTTGTTCGCAGCGTTTACTCCTAATCTGTTATCATTTTTGCTTAATTTCAGAAAAGTTTTTTTACTTTTTTAAAACTGTCGAGATTAATTTTTTTAGGTTCGCACTTAAAAGGAAACTAATTTTACGTATTTTTTTCTAAATAACCCGTACAGGTGTGCGTAAACATAGAAGTGCGCCACAAGGCTTGAATTACTGCGAAATCTCATCGATCGTTTCTTTTCGTCACTATCAATTTCTCAGGGCTGCAGTTAATTAGCCTAATTCGCGTCGATTCTTAACGAATGCTACGCTAATGAATTATTATTGTTCAGCGTTCGCTGCGTTGGAGCGCAGAACACGGCAACAACCGGATAGCTCAAAACGTCGATGCGTCAATTTGATTAACAATCCACGTCCCACTTTTATTTTTCAATAACTTTAGATAATGCGAACCGAGTTGAACGATTTTTACTACATTATCAGATTAACTGTAAAAAAGCGACCGTAAGTCTGATGCTACCAGCCCAGTAGAATTAGAATGTCTGGCTGTACAATTTTTCGCAACCGAATTTGCTGATATTAAACCAGGATTGCTAAAATTATTACTGTAAGTGCTATATGAGCCTGGCATATCTTGCCAACTGTATGTTTGTGTCAGTCTTGTGCACTATGTTGTGCTTTTGCTGGCAAATAAATGATGATGAAAATGTAGCAGGTTCCCGGTTTTGGGGACAAAGTATAGTTGTGATGTGCCATATGAACGTTTATCTGTCAAGTTGAAAGCACCTGGAATCGGTCTTCATGTTTTGTTAAACACCTATTCGCAACAGTCATCTCATGCTCTTGCAATCGATAGATCCTGTAAAACTGCAAACGACTAGTGCCGCAACAGCCTTATTATAGGTCCAAAGGATGCTGACGAAATTATACGCTAACAGTTGCGGCTGATTTAATAGGCCACTTTACGGTTTTACCTGTCCGCCCGTATTTTTGTCCGTCTGTCCCGTACTAATTTTTGTGACTTGTAACTGCAAAATGTCTTACTATATACTATATATATGTCCTACTATATATTCTTTTTTAAACATTAATTCAAAGCTTTCTTTTTGCTTGCTATCAACTTTAATTTTCACAGCGCATTAGAAATTTTTAGTATCCTATCGCTACATAAACTTACGGCTGTATTGTGTGAAAATGTATTTTACCACGTAATGATGTGTTCCTGCTGCCGAGACGGGTATTTTGGTTGGCGGTCGTTTATACTGCAACTGGATTGCACATTTATTTACAAAGAAAGTCTAATTAAAAGTAACTTAGCGCTAAAGCATTAGATGTCATAAAAGTTCGTTATGTGAGCGTTATGTAATGTCCGTACAAGCTTTTCACCCACATCCTTGTTTCTGTGGTGGCGTTACATCTGCGTCATGAGTGCCAACCGGTCGCGTGTTTTTGTCGTTAATAATTGAAGTAATGTTTAATGCAGGTCCGTACAGTGTTGGAGTCTTTCTGCGATGCACGCGAGGCCGGCGCTGTTGGTGGTCCTGCTGCTGCTGCTGCTCAGCATCAGCGGCAAACTGGCCCACCAGCAGTGCGACACGTACACACACGCAGGGACGGCTAGGCTGAGTGACTCGTGCGGATCGGCAGACTGGCGCACCAGCAGTCGGCTGCGGTCAGTGATGGATATCTATCAGGCAAGACTTACGACTACGACGACAGTGTAAAGTCACTGCCAGTCGACGTCACCAAGCTACGTCACCATGACGTCACGATGACGTCACCAAGCTACACCAGGCTGCGCTCAAACGACACATTGGCAAATTCGTTCGTATCGGCCGCATTTCATTCGGATTAACGTTAGCTCAGCCTGGCCATCCCTGCGTGCGGATGCGTGTCTCAGGTTAAAGATACATCTGCAAATTCGTTCGTATCGGCCGCACGTCGTCTTTCGTCGATGACGTCAGCGCAACCCTTCCGTCAGAAGACGCTCTCTGGTGGTGGTACAACGCACCAAGCGTCCAGAGACTTTCGCGAGGACGCGTTCTGGCTGGTTTCAGACGGCGCCGGCGACGATCCGAGTTGCACCACACCGGCGACACGACCACCGCGCTCTACGACATTCGCTCGCAGAACGCAGACCGGTCTGGATTGTGTCCTAGAGCCACGGAGGGATGGTCGGGCTGAGTTGAGCTGGGCGGCTGGCTACATGCCATCGATAAAGCCAAGAAACTGTTGGATGTCTGGTCGCAGAAGGCAGACCGCCCTGTACGCGACACGACTGCAGCGTCGTCTGCGGGGTCGAAGAGAAACCGCAGGGGCAACGGCGCCGTACGATTCGTTCGCATTGGCAAGTCCGACGGTCACAAGGCCAGGAGGACATTAGTGGACAACGTCAAGATGTTCAGACGTTCGCTAGAAAACCGCTTTGTCCGCATCGGAAAATAGCGCACATGCATGCAGTTGTTGTGCACATTTGCATTTGCGTCGACGAGTCTGTCATTTCTGCGCATTTATGGTCTCGTTTATAATACTCGTGATTATGAGAGTTATGAAATTTTGTTAAAAATAAAAAGTTAATCTTAAAACATCTTTATTTAGTGACACCTACGGATTTTAGAATAATTTCGTGATACAGATTTCAAGGTTTTACTATGGAGCTGTTAGCTTATATCGTTTAGGTCTGGTGTTTAAATTGTTGGACGCTGCCGTTCAGAACTATGTAGGAGACGCTATATTTTTCATTGAATGACTGATTAACTACAGTAAATAGAAATAAGCTGACGAATAAATGCTGATGTACTGTGGCGTTTTGCTATCCGAGTTTAAGTAATAAAATGTTGCCTACTTCGTTAGGCTGTACGTAGGACTGACCTTTGCACGACTGACTAATAGTAATTAGTGATGATCGAATACATATCAGTAGCAGAGATGTGCGGATTCTGGAATTTTGGGTCCGCGTCCGCAAAATGCACGCGCGTCCCGTCCGCGGTCCGCACATCTCTGATCAGTAGGCCTATAGGCTATATAAACTTAATTCATGCACATGTATAAGCTCCACTTTATTGTATTTTTTGCTTTAGTGTTATTACTGCTATTGTTTCGTTGTCGTAGGCGTAATCCTTGGGACGAAACAAGGAAGACATTATAAGCTATGCTGTGCTATACTGGCCAAACTGCTATTTGATTATTCAGTTATTACTACAGCAATAAGTAACTGTTTAGTTCACGTTTCTAGGCCTATACTTTCGATCATCGATTCACTACTAGTACTATAGAGTCGACTGTAATAATTGCAGCCACACACCAAACGTGCTAGTAAAGAACGGTGTTACAAGACCAGTGGCTGCAAGCGCAAAATGCAGCATTGCGGACCTATAAACAATGTTGCCAGTCAAAGGAAAAACCGCAGGCAGAAACTTTTAGACAAACAATCAACCGATAAAGTCGAACTATGATTTAGCGGATATGCTGATAGTGGCTAAGCCTACTTGTAACCTGCCGTGAGATCAAAATACCCTCGAGTTGTAGGCCTGTATTGCTTTCAATATGACGTCATCTACAATGGTAGCGACATTTCACGTTATTTCGTTACCGTCGCTTTTTTAGTTTGCAATAATCTGTTATAGTCATTATTATGCCATTAATTAAAAACCTTATGTTTTCTAAATAAAGGTAGGCTAAGGTGAAAAAAGCGTGGATTCTACAGCATAGGAAGGCCCTACAATACTACAGGTAGGCCTAATTTGTTTACGATTTTTACATGCAGAAATTAGTTTTTGGTTGTGATATATTTTGACTTGATGTATTTTGCTTGAGACCAATGGAACTCCCAGCCGAACTGATTAGGCCCCCTATCCGTAAACGTGTACAGCCATATTGACTAAAATATCGATATTTTCAGAGTACTTATTCAGTCGACATGATTAAGGAGACTATGAACAGAACGATTTTATTAAGCATTCGCACAGTTTTCTCGTCTTTGTAGGTCATGCGTAGTAAAAAATGAATTGTATCTAATCTAGTCTAAGAACAATAATTTGATATTGCGCCAGCCGTCTCCACACTGTTACTGTGAATCAGAAGCGGCTAGACACGTTGTATAGTCGCTTTCGGCTAAACCAGTAGGCCTATATTTAGCTAGCAAAACACAACATTCACCTTTGCTTTAACCTCATGCCTGCAGTTAACATCATTACTGAGCTCGGCGACGTTTAATGAGGTTTTCACAACTGTGCAGTAAAATACCATAAAACAACAGTGGAGACTAGAGATGACCAAGAATGGCTTTTTACATTTCCATTCCCTCTCATTCCCATCCAGTCAATTCCCATTCCTTCCCATTTCCATTCCCGAACAATCGTTCAATCGTTACGGCACAAACAATTTTGGCATATCTAAGACTCAGACTGTGCACTGCTTGTCGTTGAGTCTACAAGCAATTTGAGAAAAGCTCACGTGACGCGCGATACCAGCGGTCCTGCCACCTTGGCGATCAGTGTACAACAATAAAATAATAATGCGTATTGAAAGAGTACTCAAATTTGAGGCTTCCGTACGGAAAAATTCTTGAATTTAAAAGGTCAAAACTTAGGTTGTTAAAAATGTACGTTCTATGCCAAAAATTTTATACGCGGGTTGTCCAGGTCTATCTCCAGCCATTTTGACGCAATTCACTGTTAAAATGTGTGTCGCAGCCCGAGTTCACGAAAAATTTACTGAAACCCTCTATTTTAAAAATTAAGACCATTTAAGGTCATTGCTGTTAACACCCCTAAGAAGCTCGTCACTAGTGCTTGTTTTGATAAGCAGGATGTATGTGCCTGTCTGCAACTATTTTTATGCTAGACGAGCCAATATCAGTAAAATAACTGATAAAGGGTACCCTTCTTTGACGCTTGCGTGCGCAGGCTTCCTTGAACCTAGGGGGTCGGCACTTGGACTGCTAAAATTTCCGTTTAATGCTGAAAATTTCTTTTGCAGGTTGTCTTGCTCTGTACAGGCATTTCGTCGCAATTCACCCTTGAAATGAGTGCTGCAGCCGAAAATTGCGGAAAATTCACTAAAACCCTCTTTTTTAAGGGTTCAAGGTCGTTTAACGTCATTGATGTTGATAAATCTAAAAAACCTATCGTTAATGCTTGTTATGACAAGCAGCATATCTATACCTATCTGCGACCGTTTTCACACTAAACGAGCCAATAGCGGCAAAATAACGTCTTTTTTGGGGGTACCCTTCTTTGCCGCCCTCGTTCGAGAAGAACCCCGGCACCCAGGGTGACAAAATTTTGTCACAAAATCTAGAGTCTTTGGGACAGCCCACAGTGAAGATTTTGTGATTTTAGCTTACACCGTTTTGATACAGTGCCAGGGTGTGGCGGACGGACGGACAAACGGACAGACGAACAGACGCCTAGACGATGGCTAAGACGCGCGTAAAAACTGATCACGACAGCGATAGCGCTTTCTGCATTACTTTTCAGCATAACTGAATATCACAAACTAGAGAAAATATGTCCAATAATACTCTACTTTGACTAACTGTTTTTTTTCTGTGCAGAACAGGCTTGTCATCAAAACCAGTCGCCGATGGGAAGTTATTTCCATGGGAATCAGGGCCATTCCCATTTCCATGCAGGTTGTTTCCCATTCCTTCCTATTCCAATTCCCAGTTTTGTCATCAATTCCCATTCCCATGGGATTCCCATGGGATTTCCATTCCCATTGGGAATCCCATTCCCATGGTCATCTCTAGTGGAGACAGTTGCCGTCCACTCCGTTTACTGTTTATTAGGCCTACTGAGCACGGAACGTGGCGAGAACTTGTTTTTTGCTGCAGGGGTTGGCATATACTGTAAGACAACGGTATAAATTTCTTAAGGTTATTTTAAAAGTTGGCTTAGTAGGGTAACGGCTAGGACATTGAACAATGGTAAGCGTATGACTTTTTGGTAGTTTTATTGTAGTATATTTTATTTTGTGTTACTTTTATATTTTGTTTTACTGCACATTACCTCAGCGCCTGAAAAGTACAAGCATGTCGCTGTCGGAAGACGCGCCGCGAAAGTCATCTGTCGAAGAAGCGAAGAAGAAAGGAGAAAAACCGGGAAAGATTCAGCTGCAGAACATCACGGCATCAATCGACTGTTGGGCTGTCATTGACACTCCGTTAGATTTCTCGTTTATGAAGCTCACTAAACCGACAGGTGAACAGAACGTTATAATACACTCCACTACGTTTATACGCCATATGCATATTCAAAAACGCATCTTTGCATTGTTCTGCAGCAGTTTCTCTGTTGTAGCTTTCGTCTACCGAGTGACGCATAAAAAGTGAAATATGCGTAAATCGAGCAATCAAACAGTTTTAAAAACGATTAGCGTCGATCATTGCAGTGAAGGGTGGTCGTGTTGAACACTGTGTTCAAGTGTTCAACACGATCACCCTTTACGCTAATTATTTCTACAAGAAATCTAAGTTAATGCTCATGAGACGCGCGAGAGCTTATGACAGTTCCTTTTTTGCAGCTAATCTCGGTCTATCTCCATCCATTTCGTCGCAATTCACTTTTCTGCAGTCAAAAGTTGCACAAAATCACTAAAACCCCTATTTTCTGGGTTCAAGGTCATTCAAGGACATCGATGTGGATACCATTAACAAGCACGTCACCATTGTTTATTATGATAAGCAGCATGTCTATGCCTATATGTAACCATTTCACGCGACAGGTTACATCTTTTTGACACCCTCGTGCGCAAGCCTTTTTGAAAGTGGGGGGTCTGTCCCGCACGGGCTATTAACTCGAAAACAAAAAAACTCAGAAAAACCAAAATATGCGCAATTTTCCGACAGCCAAAAATTTAGGGAGATTGACAAGGGGGACTAACGTTGTGCTTACAGACGTGCTGGGTCAGACGACGCGAGGCCTGCTGGGTAAATATCCGCCGCGCGGAGAAGACGACAAGTATGAGACGAGATGTTTGCGACTGAACAACAACGAGATGACGTCACTAACAGGACTCAACAACCTGCTGACGTCACTCATCGTTCAGCCGCAAGCTCTCGGGTGGCTGGACCTCTCCTTCAACAAACTACCCAACATCGATCCCGTCTGTATATACTACATACTCACTGCATTATGTTCAGTGGTTAAAGTATAAATACAGACATGGGGGAACGCTAGTTTGGCTTTGGGCCCACGTTGGTGGTTTTGGGCCCCTTGCTGCGTCTTTTCGGAACTTAAGTTGAGGGAACGCTTTGAACAAAAAACTGATGGTGAGAGAACTGCATTCCCCGCATTTTCTGTATTTCAGCCATTGATTATGTTGCTAATACTAACTTAAAATAAGCGCAGAGTTCTTTCTGAGCCACAAAGCCATTCCTTAGCCGTCAGCCAGACATCGGTTTACACTGCAAAACCACGCACAAATACGGGCTTAATGCATCGCGCGGTATCCCGCCGGTGTGCAGTTTGTTTCCACGAACATGTGCCGGCGAAAACTTTGCTTAGTTCCTCTGATTTTCGTCATAAAATATTCAGTGATTTGTGAGAAATAACAATTTCCGTTGTGAGGCACGTTCGATGTACGCAGTGTGCGCTATGACAGCAGGAAATGAATTATAATCCACACTTTTACAACGAGCTGTGAAAACCGTTATAACAGCACGTGAAAAGATAAAAGGTTAAAAGTGTGTATAGGCCTATAGCTGTTTATGAGAACGCATATCAATTTAATTTATTTCGTTTTATTTTAGTTTCTTTTATTTCGATCGCTCTGAACGCACCTTAAAACCTGTAAAACATGCGTCGACTGTAACGTGTTGGCGACTTGTGGTGAAGGTACTGTGCCAGCTGCAGAAATTGCAGATCCTTTATTACCATGGCAACGCAGTCAGCGAGCTCAAAGAAGTTGACACTCTAGGTCGCATCAAGACATTAATCAAGCTGTCACTGCACGGAAATCCAATCGACCAAAATGTCGCTGTACGTTTCAGAAATAATTTTCGGCTATTCTTTGGGCTTTTTGCATGAGAAAAATTAACGACAATTAACACACAAGATTCTTAATTTGTTAAACCAAAAAAATTTTTTGATATTTTGGAAATATTTGATTCCAGCTGTTATTTTGCGAATAAATGTTATTGTTATGCCTAATAGTCGATTAAATGTAAAATTAATTACACTTTAAATTGTAATCGACGAACGTGACTGTAAATCTATGCACGTTAAGGCAAGTGGTACAAGAAATTTGAGCCAATGCTCACGAGACGCGCGAAAGCCTATAGCAGTTTTTGTTCTCAAACTGTCAGTCTATCTCCAACCATTTCGTCGCAGTTTATTCTTGGAGTGTGCGCTGCAGCCGAAGATCGCAAAAATCAATAAACCCCCATATTGTAGAAGTTCAAAGTCTTTTATAGTCATCGATGTTGATACGACTAAAAAGCTCGTCACTAGTGCTTGTTGTGATAGGCCGAATACTAATGGTGATCTGCAACCGTTTTCATGAAAGACTGGCCAACAACGATGAAATAACGACTTTTACGGGGGTGCCGCTATTTGATGTTCTCTTGTGCAGGTTTTCTTGAACATAGAAAATAGAGACTTGGACCATCGAAATCTACGTTTAATGCTGAAAATTTAGTAGGCAGCTTCTCCATGTCTATCTTAATTGATTTTGGCGCAATTCGCTTTTGAAATGTGTCTTGCAGCCCGAAATCGCCAAAAAATCCATAAAAAACCCTATTTTGGTGTTTGGGGTCATTTAAGATCATTGAAGTCCGTGCCAATCTCATCGTATTGCCGCAGAGACACTGCCTTAGGCGGTAATTCTTAAATGCTTTTTCGTACCATCTAAAACCACCTAAAATGGCTGCCGGATAAATTGTCAAGTTGGCTAAAAGCGGCTATTTATACGGCAGCCGGCTGCGGGATAAATTGGCTGGTACCGGTTATTGTTTTCGGCAGCCAACTGCCGGATGAATAGCCGGGCTTGTTATGACCTGTTATTTATCCGGCAGCCTGACAAAAAGCCTATCCGTTAGTCATTCGTCTGCTGGATAAATATGCTGCGAGGAAGTGTTTTTGCTGCAGTATGACTCGTCACATTGCCGCAGAGACATGGCTTTAGGCAGTAGCATTATTGAATGCTCTTTCGTACCATCTAAGACCACCTAAAATGGCTGCCGGATGAATAGCCGAGTTGGCTAAAAACGGCTATTTATCCGGCAGTCGGCTGCTGAATAAATAGCGGCTATTTATTCATTTGTAAGTGCTCTGGAAAACAAAATAACACATACCGTACAATTTTTCGTCATTTTACGGTTGTGTATCGGCTTTCCAGCCGCCATATTGAAAAAACAATCAAAGATATTGTTTTAAATTTCCGCAGCTTTTTAAGCCAAACATATTTAGAAAAAGTCACAAAAGCGTTTCCCACAATTCCAAGCGGTTTTAGATCAAGACGGTAAAAATCGGCCTAGGGGATAAAATTACCCCCTCTCCCTAATTGCAACATAAGGGTTAATCAAACAATCAGTGGGTTCATTTCGGGCCTTTACCGTGAAGACGAAAAAGCGTACAAAAGCAAAATTGGTGTGAATGTTCTCTACTGAAGGAGCAACAGGTTTGCCCACGTTCAGTTGAAAAAGATGGACGGCCATCGGACATGAAACGCATCCATAAACTGACGCATTTCTCGCGTACGTTGTGTATATTTAGGCCTACAACCGGCGGCTCGAGCGCCGGCGGGCGACTTGACCCACTGCACACTATAGAGGCGCACTGCAATGGTTGTGCACGCGTAACTAGTCATGGACGGTCGCATCGCTTGTCGTCATAAAGTCTGGCGACAGCTCTGCCTGTTTGTCGTGGTCGTGTGTAGATGTATCGAGTGTATGTGTTGCTGAAGTTGCCTCAACTTCGCGAATTGGACTTCACGAGCGTGACGCAAGAAGACAGAACTCAGATCGCCATGCTGCGCAAGTTCAACCTCGTCCGTAGCAGATAGACTGAATTCGCGAAACATCTTAACGTGTTTTAAAGAAATTTTTCACACTTAAGCTACAGTTATTTTAGGATTCACATACGATGTCATAAGATTTATCTTAAGATATGTTTTACGAGCACATCCAAAAACAAAAGTGACGATTTTCTAAGATCTTTTAATTTTTTTACAACTTACGAAATGTTCTGAGACACTAAAAATAATCATGATATCTTATTTTAAAATATATTCTAGGATGTGCCGTAAGTATTCTAAGTGTGAAAAATGTTTTAAGACTATCCTATGTTATGTGAATCTGACTGCATGTCCAGTTTACGCGCGACGCTTCATAGCAAAGTGAACATCAACTTTGACGATCGATAGTAGTGTTAAAGAAACGCTGTAACAACGCTATTCTATCTTAATCAATCTCAATAGAAACAAATAACAGCGCAATAACTTTTTTCAAAGTTTATTGCCGTAAGAAAACGAATCACTCCGTGTATTATCTTTTATGATTATGTCAAAACATTTATTGAGTTTTCAAATAAATAATGATGTATTAACTTTTTGTTTATTTTACAGTATCGCTTCAGCAGGGGTCGGTATTGAAAAGCTGCAGACGGCACCAGAAAAAACATTTTTAAAAAATTTTAAAATCTAAACAATCTTACAAATAATTTTGACAGCTGTATAAAAATGCCAAGGAAATACACTGTGTCTCAAAAAAAAGCATGTGACTACATTTTTTGCAATAACTTGAACAATGAATGTCCGATTATAATAATTTTTGGCACACTTATTAATGAGACTATA
>Ga0209367_1005797_pt1 | contig 17106 bp, 15 predicted proteins | sample WorMetLIZISLAND2_FD_187412 | JGI IMG/M metagenome (GOLD analysis project Ga0209367, IMG submission 187412) | Marine gutless worms symbiont microbial communities from Max Planck institute for Marine Microbiology, Germany - Olavius geniculatus... ... | reverse complement strand
GTTAGACTTGGCAACCGGTAATAGGTGATGTAGACAATGATTATCATAAGTTGCTTTATAAAAAAGCTGGTCATCATAGCTTGCCAATAGCTCTTCTACAGTTATGATGAACTTAACATATCCATATCCATGGCAGAATTTTACTCTTGTCAAAATGTGAAACAGATTTTTGAATCCCGTGGATGTAATGTTGAAAACCGTCATCATTTTTATAGCATCAGTACGATTGCTCGTTCATACATAATCGTATCCTATCCAGTTGACTGACAGTTTACTGTGTATGTGTACAAATTGCTGCCAGGAGGTCATGATGAGAGTGAGAATGAGGCGGGGTGGATCGAAGGTGTTGCTATCCTTGTCGCAGTCATCGTGGTCGTGTTAGTGACATCATTCAACGACTGGCGCAAGGAGCGACAGTTTCGTGGTCTGCAGAGTAAGATTGAGCATGAGCACAAATTTGCAACGCTCCGTGGCTCTGAAGTTGTTCAGATCCCCGTCGGCGACATCGTCGTAGGAGACATCTGCCAGGTTAAATATGGTCAGTTGACTGCTTATTTCCTGTTTTCACTAGTATTTGTTTTTTCTTGGTAAAATGTACATAATTGAATTTGATTTAGTGTTTGTGGTAATGCCTTTTCAAGTATATTCAAATCATTGACTGGATAAACAGAAATGGTATGGGTGATCGACATGTTGAGGTAGAGAGGATACTGAGATGATGAATTCTGACCACCACATGCTGGATTTGATTGTCTCTCGAGACCTGTGCTATTCGTTGAGCTGGCAGTAGGGAGTTTTTCTGTTAATAGTGGGTCAAGAACTCCAGCTTCACAGATGGTCTTAGTTCTATGCTTAACTATATTAACAAGTGCTCTGCTAACGCAAACAGAAACGCGCAACAGGTGCATGTTTGAAACGCAGTAAAACAAAGTCTAAGTCATTCACCAGATGGCGCCAGACGACTTGCGGTTAAAGTGTCTATAGTGTTTTATTTACTTGTACTCGCCAGAGATCGCCTCTATCACTCTGCTAACGTCGTATCGGCTGGATATAGCAACTTTTGCCTACCTCCCTCTCATTTAACGCCCTCGTTCGGGGTGACCCCCTTAGAATTTACGGAAAAGCTTTACGGTTCCTGAAACTATAGTCTTCCGGGCAGCCGACAGTGAAAATTTGGTAATTCTAGCTTGCACCGTTTTTGACTGATCCACCCCTGTGACAGATGGACAGACGGACAGAATTGCGATGGCTAAGACATGCTACAGCAGTAGCTGCTGTTGCACGTAAAAATGCATTTTCTGCTGTCAGCCAGTGAATGTTGAGCTTACAGACATGATGCTGCCAGACCTGCTTGTCTTCAGTGTGGTAGAATCTGTGCTTCAGACTTCAGTCTCTTCAATTAGCTATGGGTCCATCAAAGACCGCTTGACATCATCACATCAGTACAATGTCATCGTTGACATCAGCAGACAATTACAAGCAGCCATAAGAATCCTTGGTGTCAGTGACAATATTTTAGCCATGTCTGCTGTATGATGTTTAGGTGACCTATTGCCTGCTGATGGTATAATAATTCAGAGCAACGACCTGAAGGTAGACGAGAGTGCTATGACTGGAGAGTCTGACCATGTTAAGAAGGGTGAAACACGGGACCCAATGCTGCTCTCAGGTAATGTGTCCAAGCTGTAAACTGATGAAACTGTGACTTTAGTTTGTCTTTCAACGGCTTGATGTTGAATGGTAACTTTGTTGCAGTAGGCTGTCATGATATGCTGCTGTATAAGGCTGTTTATTTGACGCATGGCTGATGGTGTGCAGTTAGAAATTGCAACTTTTGATCGTTAAAATACAAAAGTCAATAGTTTGAGATTTTTTCTGTTATTTTTCAGTGCATTTTTAGTCTTTGTTGGAGAATCTTTTCATGAATTACTGTTAAATGGCAATGGTGAACGTTGTACTATAGCCGAATCTTAGGCAGATCTGTGGCTACAGTCATTAGATGGACCATGTCAACTCTCGCAATGGTAATGCACTATAACCTAGCCTTTTCATGACTATTACTTGTGTGCATTGTAGCTTTTGAAGTGTATGGTAGATGGTTCTTCCAATATGATGTGGTGTTCACTGGTGTCTGGTCACTACAGTTATGTAGAAAGTGATGATTATTACCTCCACCAAGGAGGTTATGTTTTTGCCAGAGTTTGTTTGTCTGTCTGTGTGTTAGCAAGATAACTCAAAAAGTTATCGAAGGATCTTTCTGAAATTTTCAGGGAATGTTGGGAATGGCAAAAACTACAAGTGATTCAATTTTGGGGGTGATCCGGAAGGAATCCTGGATTCTGGAATGTTGTGTCAAATCAATATGCTTGGCGGAGATCTGCGCTCTCCGAGTGCTTTTGTAGTTATTACTGCTATTTTATCAGTTGCTGCTGCTTGCTGTGTTGGTCTGTAGGAACGCACGTGATGGAAGGAAGTGGTAAGATGCTGGTCGTTGCCGTCGGCATCAACTCGCGAGCTGGTATCATCATTGCTCTGCTTGGTGCCACACAAGAAGCCAAGGACAAGAAGGCCAAGAAGACAGGCAAAGGTCCGTGTAGTACAGTGATCGTATATGAATTTTATTCTATTCTGTTACAAACTTTTATTGCTTTTTTCACCCTGAAGGTTACCTTAAAAAGAATATCTAAAAACGTTGATGTACAAGTTTGTGCCTTTTCAACACAAAGTTCAATATTTTCGATGCATTTCTGTCATTAGTCTTCATGGAATAGCAGGTATTGTGATATGGCTAAGTTATCGACACTCAGAAATGGTTCAGTGTTTTTAGCCCACCCTGTGTGCAACGACAAAGTCAGAAGGTTAACCAAGCAACCCCATCTCTCAGCCATAGTCCAGTCAAGGCGCCTGTCCCTGTTCGGGCACATTGCACGAATGCCTGATGAAACAGATGCAAAACAGATCTTAACAGCTTCCCCCGCAAGAAACTGGAGGAAACCACTGGGACGTCCTCGTATTACATGGATGAAAACCATTCAGCAGGATCTGAAATCCAGCGACCTCGATATGGACAACGCAGTTGACTTGGCCCAGAATCGTCCACTCTGGAGATTGACGTCTGCGTTTGGCGCTGCACACTCTTAGTGGTGCTTGCCAGAAATGATGATGGTGATGTACTGTTCGTTTGACATCGGACAGTGCTAACTGCTCTGATCAGGTGAGAGCAGCGATCAGACCGAGTCAGGAGCTGGTGGTGTTGGTGTTGGTGGTGGCGCCATCTACAAGAAGAACGCGGGATCACCAGGCGCAGCTGCAGTTGACACGGTTGCTCCCGTCGTAGACACGGAGACTGTCAAGTTGACCGATATGCACCCCGAGTCTACAGACGATGCTAACAATGTGAGTTTTTATGCCTTGATCACCGTTGTGCGGTGTTGGAGGCATTAGTTTTACCTACACCGAAATTTGGTGGAAATTACACACATTGTCCTTTGGTTTGTTTGTTTGTTTACTGTCAAAATTCAGCAACGGATTTAGGTGAAATTATATAGAGACGTTGGGCATGGCCGAATGAGGAGCTGGTTTGTTTCTGATGTCACTCTGGGATCTTTTTGTGAATTCTGCATCATTATGAAGTATTCTTTGCCATTAGAGCAACACTTTGCGTCGCATCTCGGCAATTTGTGAATGGATTTTGATGGAATTTTACCAAGAGGAGGAGAGTGTGGACCATGGACTAACCACTGGAATTTTGGTGATTTAGGTGATGATCAATTTGGATCTGGATCTAGGGTTCTTGAGTCTCGATACAGATCGTACAGGGTGGGTGGAGCATTTATGAGCATTGATAACCTTGTAGCAGTTACTGGTGTGTGTATGTCAGAAGTTTTGGAATTTTATCTGGAAATGGCTAGAACTTGCATACAGTTCTTTTAATTATTTTTTGCCCCTTAAATTATGCTGATTTTTACGTAACACCAATTTATTACTGCTAACAAATAGTCTTTTTTTGGCTTGCCCTTTACATATATTTGAGTTGATCGTGATCCTGCTTGCCAGAGGTTAGCATTGTCTGCGTGCTGATTTTCTATTTCAACAAATGCAGGTCTGTAATGTGAGTGCTCGCGTGTGTTTAAGGTCGAAGCAAAGGTGAAGAAGCCTTCGTCAGCTGGTCATAAGGAGAAGTCTGTACTGCAGGCAAAACTGACGAAGCTTACCATCAAGATTGGTTATGTCGGTCAGTAGAAAGTGTAGACTCTGCCTTTAGTCATCCTTTAAATACTGTTCTTTTATGCTCATTTTGTCATTCATTAAGCAGGTCTTGAGATGAGAAGCTCAGCTGTCACTTGTCACAGCTTTATGCATCTCACTGGAGTCTTGTTGCCCCTTTTAGGCATGGTTAGAACTGTTAAGGCTCACACTATGGTATTGCAAAGCTGACTATCAGCTACAGTTACAGGAACATTTATGTTTACCTCTGCCAAGGAGGTAATGTTTTTGCCGGTTTTTGTTTGTCTGTCTGTCTGTTTGTTTGTTTGTCTGTGTGTTAGCAAGATAACTCAAAATGTTATGGACGGATCTTTCTGAAATTTTGAGGGTATGTCAGGCATGGCACAAACTACCAGTGATTCAATTTTGGGGGTGATTCGGCAGGAATCCTGGATTATGGATCACTTTAAAGTTTTCGTTAGCATGGCATTAAAGGGGCATAAGGGAACCGCTGGCAAAGTGAATATGGTGATGCCACCTGGCGAATAACATTGCCTTGGCGGAGGTATTTGCGGGCTATGACTGCTTTCTAGTTACACATATATTTGACCTGCTGAATCATGAGTGACTGATGTCAGCAACTCATAAGGCAATGCTACTCTGGTAATATTTGGCTTTTTTGATCGGAGTTACCATTAAAGTATACTATGTTTTATTTCAGGCTTGCCGATGTTTTCAAATTTTGCAATGTGGTTTCTGGCTGGAAACGCCAAACTGTATTTGATCTTTTCTGCTTTAAAAGCCAGAATTTGCCATTATGTTGCATAGAAATATGTTATAATGTACTTGTTAATTTACTTATGTGTCTGATGTTCTTGTAGGTACGGCAATAGCGATAGCGACCGTGGTGATTCTGGTCCTGCGGTTCTGCATCGTGGCATTTGCCATAAAGGGCAAGTCGTGGGACAACACGTACATTCAGCAGTTTGTCAAGTTCTTCATCATTGGTGTAACTGTCCTGGTCGTCGCTGTGCCGGAAGGACTGCCTCTTGCTGTCACGCTGGCACTCGCTTACTCCGTCAGGGTCAGTCTGACACACTCGGCTGTTGTAATGTAAGAAGTTTCACATAGTCAGCATCACCTTGTCACAGCTTAGTAGACAGTGGTCAGCCTGCAAAGCTGACATGAAATCCTACACTGGTTGGATGTACGTGTCACGTTCAAGCTATGCTTGTCTGTCTACAAGTGTTTGCATGGAATGGGACCGCCATATCTGTTGGAGATGTGCTTGCCGATCTCGTCGTTGCCTGACCGTCGTCATCTGCGTTCTGCTGTCTGTGGACAACTTGCCGTTCCTCGTTACAGACTTACAACAGCTGGCAGAAGGGCATTCTCTTTTGATGGTCCGTCAGCCTGGAACAGTCTCCCGACGTACCTGAATGATCACACACTCAATCTGGACTCTTTTAAACGTTTCCTTAAATCATTTTTGTTTCAGATGTACTGATATCGCATTCAGTGCACTAGAGATTTCTTCGAAATGATAGTGCGCTATATAAATGTTCACTTATTATTATATTATTATTATTAAAAAGGTTGGAAGAGGATTCTGAACAGCGTTCGTTGAACAATGGAGTTATGTCAGAAGTGCTGCAGTGTCAGAAGCATGTTTAGGTCAATTATTCGACTGAGTTCACCTTCTGAAGCCTGTCTGCTGTCAGTGCATGTATATCCATCCATAAAAAGTGTTTTGTAGGTCATCGGATTTGAATGCAATGTGGTATGTTGGTAGAGGTAAATGAGTGCTACATGACTTTTTATGCCATGTGACCTGATTCAAGGTCAAGGTCACGATACCTTTTAAGTTAGAAATTCTTCCATTTTTAAGTCCATTTTTTTGCTTTTTACAGCTGGCAGATGACTAGTGATTTTTTAACTAAAGGAAAATTTGTACATTTTTTGGGCCGGATTTCTCGGCCTAGTTTTTGTGGCATGAGACTTTGAACTTCACTGGTACACAGCTTTGTGAAACTGGTACAGAGGAGTCGATTGTAGTCATGTACGGTGCTGATGTTAACGATTATTCATTGCAAACAGAAAATGATGCATGACAACAACCTGGTGCGTCACTTGGATGCCTGTGAGACAATGGGCAATGCGACAGCAATCTGCTCGGACAAGACTGGCACGCTGACTACCAATCGCATGACTGTTGTCGAGTCATACATTGGAGGTTTGTCTGTTCGCTGTAATACATGTCTTGCATGTCTATCTGTCAGTCTATCTCTGTTCCATGTTCTTAAGTGTTTTGGCAAGGTGGCTTTAAAAACGCTAACGGCCCGTGTTGTGCACTACAAACGGCCAGTTTTTCTGTTTACTGTTTAAGCCAGTCTCTTAGCTTGTGATAAATACAGATAAGTGTGAATTTCAAACTGCAAAACAAAAACGTGTGGAAAAACTAAAATTGATGGAACTGCAAACGTTCTCAAGTAACTGATGTTCAGACTGTTTAAAAAGATTGGGATTCAGTTGCTGGATGTCAAAAACCTTCGGAAAATGGTGCGTATCTTGCGTACATGTGTGTACTGGCAGCTTCACCCACTGCACACTAGGTGTAGTGCACTAGGCAAGTGTGCATAGCTGGCAAGCGATGGACGGCTGCATACGTCGGCACAAGGCATGGACAATAACTGCTATGCACGACACTTTTTTTTGCTGCCATTGTTGTTACCACTAAAACTGCTGTTAACTTAAAAAAATTTTTTTGATTGAGATTGTTTGGCCATATCACTTACTAGATGGCCACATTTCTGAACTTTGTGTAGGTGTGCATCACAAGAAGACGCCAAAGTTTGAGGAGATTAATAAGAACACAGGAGAAGTGTTGCTGAGTGCTATCTGCCTAAACAGTGGATACACTTCACGGATCATGGTACTCATCATACAGTCACTCTTCATTCACAGCTTAGGAATAACAGACAATTTTTATTGCATTAGTCACACAGTTAATTGTTTCATCCATGCCGTGATCACACTTCTAATGGATAACTGGTTTGTATTCCAGGTAGGTATCGTCAAATGGCAGAAGGCCATCTTGCCGTTGAACACTGGCCTGCAATTTTTTTTTGCAATAAAATTTCAGAATTTCAGAAATTTGAGTGGGGCAAGAAACGTAAACTTTGCAGTATATAGTAGATATTGTAGGCGATGCAACTGAAGTTCGATTTTGTGAGTTTTATTTTGTAGGATGGTTTTTTCTGCTGTTTTCCAGTGCCATTGTTGATGCTTCTGGTAGTGTTCAGCCAGCAAACTGTACAAAGTAATTTTTGTCACAGTGGTAAAGTTTGTATTCAGGTTAATTCCTTAATTGTTATTAATTTTTGAACAGTTTAATTAACACATTTATTTGACAGTTTTGATGCAGAGATGGCATATGCTATGTATGATGATAATATTGATATAGCTACCTATAAGAGAGAAAAAGAGAAAGTTAGATTAAGATGTAATATTACATTTTAATCTAACTTTCTCTTTTTCTCCTTGGTTTTTTCATTTTTTTATTTTCTTTTTTTTCACTCTCAGTCTCATAAATTGAAGTCATGAACCACCAACCATTGTGTCTTAAGTGCACTATAAATGTTTATTTACTTACTTACTTAATTACTTATGTAGCCGGCTGAGTCAAAGAATGAGAAGCCGAAGCAGATTGGCAACAAGACGGAGTGTGCTCTGCTCGGCTTTGTACTTGACCTTGGTCAGGACTATGAGAACATTCGCGCTGCGTGCCCCGAGGATAAACTCTACAAAGTTTATACGTTCAACTCGGTCCGCAAGTCCATGTCGACCGTCGTACGTCACCCGTCAAATGCTGCCGGCTTCCGGCTGTTCACAAAAGGAGCCTCAGAAATTGTCCTCAAAAAGTTGGTGCTCTGTGTTTAGTCGTTTAATTGTCTCGGACTGAATTTATTAACTAGAATGGTTCGTAAATTTAAGATGCTTTAAGATCATCTCATGACATGTCTTAAGTAGATTTTTTTCAGATGATCATAGGATTTGTCACAAATGCATTTTGTTGCCATCGATCTAAGTAGTGACTATTATCGTCTGGATGTAATATGAGTCACTGATCAGGCAATAGTCAGTAAGTAAACACAGTCATTTAGGATTGAATTTGTTATGTTGAACATCAGCAATTTACTTACTTTGACAGAAAAGTTTAACACGTGTGAAAAATCATGAGAAATAATGGCAAATGCTAAAATTTACATTGTTTTAACTAGGAATGATTTCCATGGAAGTCTGCTGATATGTTAGCACTTTGGCTGATGAAGGTTGTATTTAATTTGATGAATTTACGTATGTAGTCTGTCAGTCACAGTTCTGGCCGATGAGCTTATTCAATGATCTGTTGGTTGTTTTGCAAAGGTGCAAGTGGATCCTGGATGCCGCTGGTAAGCCAAGTTCATTTTCAGCCAAGGACCAGCAGAAGATTGTGACTGACGTCATTGAGCCGATGGCATCAAATGGCATGAGGACCATCTGTATTGCATACAAAGACTACCTTCCCGGTTAGTGTATGATGTTGCTATCTGGGCTGACTAGTTTTCAAAGTTTTTGAATAAATTTTGGTCGTCCTGTTACAGCAGGTGTGTAAGGCTATTCTTTAGTTGTAGGGTTTTGTAGGCATTACAACAGTGTGACATCTCCATGCTTGCAGAAATCATTTTGCTTAGCTTTGAAACTGTCCTGCATAATAGTAGAACGTAGTTTTCTTATTGTTGGAATTCGTGTGCTAATTCTCTTGTAGTTGTGCGCTGTTCATGCATTATTGTGAAATTATGATTGGTTATCCATTGAGTCATGCAAAGCAGTATTTTGGATGTGCGTGCCTCACAGTGAGTGCATAATTGCGAGGCTGTTTTTAATAAGCTGCAATACATGTCTTGCTCATCTGCATATCTGTCTGTCTGTCTCTTGGAGCCCCTAACTTGAGGACTATAAGATGCAGAAATGTCATAATTGACACAAACATTTCCCGAGGCTTAATTAACCAATGTACTGATTTTTCATTTAGAACGTTAGACAGACGCAATATGTCGACACTGGGTCAGTGTAGTTTTCTAGCATTATTGACGTCTGTGCGCAGGTGAAACACATGGCGTGAATGAGGCGAAAATGACGTCGGAGCCAAACTGGGACAACGAGGACGACGTAGTTTGTGATCTCACCTGTATCTGTATTGTTGGCATTGAGGACCCTGTCAGAGATGAGGTACTGGCAGTCAACAGCCATTACATTATCGCTTTAATTGATTTTTCATTTTAGTGGTTTTTCTTAGTTTTAAGCATTGTTATAGGTGGCAGCTTAGTGGTGTGGTTGTAATGTGCTCGGGTGAATCAACGCAGTTTCATTACATAAATGCACAAAACATAAGTTTATACACTTGTTAACAGCAACATTTAAGGACTTGCACATCGAAAACAGCAAAAATTACAAAAGGTGATATTGCCCGCATCACACTGACTGCGTGTCAGTGTGCTGCTGAATAATATCATCTTTTGTAATTTTTGCTGTTTTCGATGTGCAAGTCCTTAAATGTTACCATTAACAAGTGTATAAACTTATGTTTTGTACTTTTATATTTGCTGTTTTTTAGTAGAATAGCGTTTTCCTACAGTTGATCAGTTACGGAGATATTTAGCTATAGAAATTTTACAATCATGATCTTGACCATTTGGGGTCACGCGACATTCAAATGTCAAGAACGGTCAGTTGTGGTGGAATTAGATTGGCCTCATTCAGTAGCCCATTCTCCAAAACCTCCCATTAGATGCAAAGATCTTGGAGGTATCTCTTACAGAATCCGAATTATAGACCTTTTATCTCAAATTTCGTTGCCATGGCTACCAGGAAGGGTCGCGGCAGAATTTCATTAGCAGCATTTGATGGCCCAACACTGAAAATCCCCCTATGGACACTAAGATCTCGCAGATATCTCTAGCAGAAGCCGAGTTATAGCCCATTTTGTCCCCAATTTCGTTGCCATGGCAACCAGGGACAGTCCAGGGTAAATTTGAATGACACTTCTAGATTGGCCATCCCGAAAATCATACCCTAGAACCAAAAATTACGACTCTGTCTTATACATAGCCAAAGTTATGACCGTTTAAAGAATTGTTTAATTTTCCCCATAGATGCCATTGTAATTTTTTTGAATTTTTCTAATAAATAAATATTAAATTTTAATTATTTAACTTTAAAAAGGCACACCCTTGCCTGATACTGCATCATTTGATCCATTGCGTGCAAAAATTCGCAGAAGTGTCTGATCTGTAGGTGAGTTTCTGAAAAATAAGGTATATGGCTACAAAAACTTTAGCGTATATTTCACCTATTTTCCAAGAAGCCCTCTTGGTCAGATTTACATTAAATTTTGCATGAGGGGTCATCTGGCCGACGTAATCAAGTATGCCAAATTTTTTCTCAATCATATCAGGGGTTTTGACTCTGCGGGGGGGTCGAATTTTTGGCTTTCCCATAGGAAAGAGAAGTCGCCGTTAACACATGGCTTGAACTACCGTTCAGCCTGTGATTGAGCTGTGTTAGTACTGAGACTTGTGCGTAACTGTCAGTTTCTCAGGTACAGTATACCGTATTGATATTTGATTATTTATTCATGGGCAGGCAGAATGATTACTTGCAATGGTTACAGCCATTGATAGTGAAGAAACCACGAGTTTTGTGTGTCAGTAGGCCCTTTTACCAGGACCACAGGAGTCAAACCCATGATGTGTATTGGGTAGCAGGTGATGTGTTATATGCACTTTTAATTTTTTTCAACATGCAGTGCCACTGATAGAATGCTGTATGTGTAATGGTTATGGTTAGGTGCCGGATGCAATCCGCAAGTGCCAGGGCGCTGGTATAACGGTGCGTATGGTGACTGGGGACAACGTGAATACGGCGCGTTCAATCGCCACAAAGTGCGGCATTCTCCAGCCGAATGACAAGTTTCTTGTACTCGATGGACGAGAGTTCAACGCACGCATCAGAAAGAATCCTGATGAAGAGGTTGGTGATTAACAGCAGGTTTCTGGTTTTTAATCAGTCAGTCGATCTGGATCATTGATATTAGTGTTGTCTCTGCCTTCGCTGTGTGACATTTCTCAGTCTCATCTGCAAGTCACAACCACACGATCAGCATTGACAAACAACAGCTGTTGTTACTTTGAAGGGCATTCAATAAATTCCAGGACTGTTTTTCGCAGTAAGTACACAGTCACAGTTGAAAACCAAAACTATTATAAAGTTGTACAGCCACTGTTGTACATCACTTACTGTGGTTTTATTTTTGACGTCACATTGTGACGTCATTAAGATATAAAGAATGGTCATTGACGGCGTTTGGCATATGCAAAGAATAATCATAAAATTTTCGAGTCGCAGAAGGTGTAGAAAGTGCTAAAATTTATTGTAGATTATTCGTAGTAATCAGCAGTGACACTTTATCACGTTTGAAAGTATTTCAGTAGTTCACCTGCTTTGCAGGGATCATCAGTCAGTTAGTGATGATGTCAGTGTTGGAGCACTGCATATGGCAAAAACGGTCAGCTGCAGACAAAGCACTTTTGGGGTAACTTGGAGAGTTGTTCTCGCAGACTTTTTGTTTGAATGACATAATGTGAATGAAAAATATTACTGTGCATTATTGTTCGATTGATTACGACCAGCAATTTGCAGCAATTGACCAGTGACCACGTTTGCTGCAGAAAAGTATCATTCTTTAAAAATGGCAGTGTGTCACCTTGCATTTGGCCCATCAGACAGTTGAGAAAATTGAAGATTTGGGCTGGAAACTGCTACAGCATTTGTCATACAGCCCAGACTTAGCTCCAAATAATTTTTATTTGTTTGGACCACAGAGTAATTACTTGGAGACATTAAGTTCAAGAATGATGAAGATTTTCTACAGCATTATGTCCAGAAATTTCTATAGGTGCCAACAAAAACTTTCTGCTATGGGTTTCAGCCGACTGGTAGAACAATGGGAACACTGCAGTGAACTGCAGGGACTATATGTGAAAAAGGAACATAACTGTCAGAACTGTGCAATTTACTGTCATTGTATTAAGGATGTAGTCCTGGAATTTATTGAACGCCTCTCATAAGGTACGAACGAATGCAAACTGATGGTTTTAGTTAACTAAAAGAACCAAGATATCGACGTTTAATGTTACATTATTACTCGTTTTTATTGCAGTGGTTTATAATAAACAGTAAAGTTATCAGTACAGCTGCAAGTGGAGTGATTGCCTGGAAAGACTGATCTTTCAAATGAGCTGCGATGCATTTAGCAGGACATGAAACTCTTTTCACTTCGTCTCGACAAATGATAAAGTTCATTGTTTCGTGACTGTTCCTGCAGGTGGATCGGGCGCTATTTGACTCTGTGTGGCCAAGCCTGCGAGTGCTCGCTCGCTCATCACCTGAGGACAAGTACACGCTGGTCAAAGGCATCATAGACAGTACACTGAGTGACAATCGCGAGGTGGTCGCAGTGACGGGTGACGGCACCAACGACGGACCCGCACTCAAGAAGGCCGATGTCGGCTTTGCCATGGTAATTAATTACAATATAATAATCTATCTCATACAGCATTGGTATGTTCGGAGATGTGTTTCAGATGTGTTGGTGGACAGTGGCAGTCCTGAGTAATGTGTCCTGCTTAACCGCAGCCAGGCAACTAGTTATCACAGTGCACTTGAATTCTTGAATCTGGCAAGGACAGGGCCAAGGCCAAGGAAGCCAATGTCGGCTTTGCTATGGTAGCTGATAATTGCATCTGTCGATGACTGTTATGTGTTCTGTAATGTAGTGTTAATAATAATGAAATGTACACCGTGGGCCATAAAAAACGTGCCGCTCTACTTTTGTCCATATCTTCACTAATTATTGACCGATTTTCACAATTCTTTTACTGGCACACTCTGCAGACAATTTGCACTAAAGTGATTATTAAATATCCCACCACACGATAACTGTGTTGCTACATTACCTTGTGAAATATAAATGCAAGAAAAACTGACAGTAATAAGCAGCAAGTGTTTTGGTAAACAGAATACACTTTTGACAAAAAATGCAGTGAATGATCTGTATGATGCTACACTTTATTAGATCTGTTTCTTTGGATATCTGGCGTATTGAACGATATGTTTGTTTCCGGTCTTTGTGGTAAAATTTAGCACGCCTACCATTTCATCCACAGTGATCACGTTCTTTTTAGTACGTGAATGCTTCAGTCTGCCGGTCCCGTGTCTTTGGTCGTTGCTGTATATTTCCTAAATCTCTGTTAATAACAATCCCACTCTTTTCCTGTTGCAGTTTATCTTCAAAAATTCTGCCAGTATTCTCCAAAAACTGTATTTTTTGAACCGGTGCAAGTTCTTAATTAGAGCCTTGTCTCCACTGCTAAATGGCACATTACATCATCGGTATGTTGTCAGTGCATTACTAAATTAAAAATTACTATTTACAACAATTTCATCTGCTTTTGATTAAAAACATCAGAAATGTGTGTAAAACTTAACATAATTTAATTTTTGTATAGAAATTAGTAAAAATTATTTCCGAAGATGATCTTTTGCATATGTATTATAGTGATATGTTTTGCATGGTAGTGTAGTGACACAGTTGAAGTGTGGTGGGATATTCAACAACAACTTTATTGCTAATTGTCCACTGTATGCGCCAGTGAAAGAATTTTGAAAATTGGTTAGTATTTGGCGAAGATATGGACAAAAGTAAAGTGGCTCATTTTTTGGGCCCACCCTGTATGTTATAACAAGCACTGAAACGAAAGCACATAACACATTGATACTTATTGCTCAGTTTTAATACATCAGTATTTGTATTGAGGCAGTAAGTATCAATATGTTATGTGATAATACAAACATGAATAATCACCACTGTTTTTATAATGCTGCTATCAATATATTACTCATTTATCTTGTCTGTCATTCTGAGCATTATCGACATCATCGAGCAAGCCTCCAGTAGCCCCTGCAGCTTAACTTATGACACTATGAAATAGTCTTTTGCTGTTAGGAATTTGCAGTACATTGCCACTCATTCAATGAGATGATAGGTAATATCACCTTACAACGATTTTTGCTGTTTTTGTCTTGTTAGTCACCACATGTTGCAATTAGTGTGTGTAAACAGACTGCAGTTTTGTGCATTTATCTGCTTAATAGACAAGGAACTGAAGCGATAACAGTGACGAGTAGTGATGATGATGATGATGATGATGATGTGTTGCAGGGCATTGCAGGCACGGACGTCGCAAAGGAAGCATCTGACATTATCCTAACTGATGACAATTTCTCGAGTATAGTGAAAGCAGTGATGTGGGGTCGTAATGTCTATGACAGCATTGCTAAGTTCCTCCAGTTTCAGCTCACAGTTAACGTTGTCGCTGTTATTGTCGCATTCCTTGGCGCTTGTTTCATTCAGGTTTGTTGTCAGGATGATGATAGTTTCAATGGGAAAAAATGTAACAGCAATGTTAGACTTTCTTTGAACAGGCTCATAAGTTGCAACATTAACACTAACTGATTTGGCTGTATGAATTCGTTGAATTACAACCTTATTAACTGATTTGTTGACGTTTTGGCAACTGTTGCTGCCTTTCTCAGGATACGTTTTGTTTGCCACTAGATGTCACTGCTGATTCAATTCTTGTAAACGTTCATCTTATATTTATTTCTTAGCGTGATTTGACTAGTCATGTGATAGGCTGATAGCTCATTTATGCTCAACCGTGTTATGTTAATTAAGCAATCATGTTGCATTGAATAAAAAAGTGGTATTTTGTTTGTTCTATTTTCCCCAGGTAGTGTAGAAACAGATGTTGAGTGAGATGGGAAATTAAATTGTCACTTGACAACAACTTGTCTCAGGAATATTCGTACCAAAAATTATTAAAATCCGATAATCCTTCTTCATGTTACAGTCGAAAATGTCGGGGATGTTTTTTTTGGGACACAGTGTATAGCAGTATCGTACAACTTACTGTAATATGAGCCGTGTCTTGAGTAGAAGCCAGGGGTGTCCACCAGGTATTATTTGATCAGGTATCATGTTTTAGCAGTTTAGACAGTGCATAAGTGAGTTGTGGCATAGGTTATTTCGGGAAAATGAAATGTTGTAGTGTATGCATGCTGTATACAGAAATAGTTTTAATGTCATGTTGACAACGTTTCAGTGCAACCACGTTTCTATTAGAAGGCGAGAGTTCTAGGTAACCTTGAAGCTGGGGAGTTGTGTATTAAAAGCTTTACACTGTACCATCATTATGTAGTCTCACTTTATTTTTTAGCACATGCATTTTTATATTTTCCAACACATTTCTGGCTCTGTTTTTGATTTTAAAACAATATTATGCACATTATTATTGTTAAGCACCTCCTTATAAGGTATTACATTGAAGAATTCTCTTGTATAGAAGTTTATTGTAATTGTAATTGTAATTTTTAAACGTCTTTTCTCGACTGTTGCAAACTGACGGCTGATGACGTGTGCTCTTAGGACTCTCCACTGAAAGCCATTCAGATGCTGTGGGTGAACCTCATCATGGACACGCTGGCATCACTGGCGCTGGCGACGGAACTGCCGACCGAGGAGATGCTGAAACGTAAGCCATACGGACGCACCAAACCACTCATCTCAAGAACCATGATGAAGAACATCATTGGACATGCAGTCTACCAGCTCATCATTATCTTCACCATTCTCTTTGCAGGTCTTTTCGGCTTTTTCTTTCTTAAGCATTAATACTTGTCTCTTTAGCTCTTTCTTTCTTTATCATCTATATGTTGTGATTGTAATAGTTGTAGTCATAGTAGTAGTAGTACTTAGTTGTAGTTGTGGTCGTAGTCTTAGTAGTTGTAGTGAAAATTTAATGATTTCAGTTTCATTCATCTTCTGTGATTTTTAACAATTAGTTTTCTGATTAATCACTAATTTTCACAGCTCGTTTCTGTTAATCAGTAGTTAATTTTGATGTTCTTTTTTTCTTAATTTTATTTGCGAATCAGTCCTAGCTCTATAGTAACACTCGTCTATTCAAGTGATAAACTGAAACACTTAATAACTGAACTGCTGAATAATATTATCATTTAGCATCAATTCAACAGCTGTCACAACATCAACTAATATCCATTCCAATGTCTGTACACAAACTATAGGCCGAACCATGCATGCACAACTGTGTAACTACGATGCTGCAACTACTAGAGCACTAATAAGACACTGATGCTGGCTACAGCATTGCTAACCCAATAGCTGCAACTGTGGGTAGTTGCTATGCTGTCAGTAAGCAAACGTTTATCATGTACAGTTGCCATGTTTACAGCATCTTACTACACCACAGTTTGATGTCAGATTGTGGTCTCATTTGTACTGTGATGTGTTTCTAGGTGAGAAGTGGTTCGACATTGACAGCGGTAGAATTGACACTGACAGTGACAAGGCGGACCTTCGGACTCCGGGGCCGACCCAGCACTTCACCATCATCTTCAACACGTTTGTGATGATGACACTCTTCAATGAGATCAACGCTCGCAAGATCCACGGGGAACGCAACGTCTTCAAAGGACTCAACCGCAATCCGCTCTTTATTGGCATCTGGATTGCCACTTTCGTCGTTCAGGTTTTTATGACATAATGGCTTTAGTATAAAATCCAGCTATCTGCCATTGTCAAAGAATGGCAAAGGTGTCAGTCCAGATTTAACACTACATAATTCACTGATGGTGTGATGATTTCTATTTGCTGATATACATCGCCATGGTGAACAGTAAGTTGTCATAGATATGAGGAAGAGGATAAGTGTCATAGAT
>Ga0209367_1005796_pt1 | contig 17106 bp, 13 predicted proteins | sample WorMetLIZISLAND2_FD_187412 | JGI IMG/M metagenome (GOLD analysis project Ga0209367, IMG submission 187412) | Marine gutless worms symbiont microbial communities from Max Planck institute for Marine Microbiology, Germany - Olavius geniculatus... ... | reverse complement strand
GGGGGCACCTGTCCTACAATCTGCAAGGACGGCCCCATAGCGAGCAGCCCCTCAACGGCTGCACACTCTTGTTGAATGTATACAGACTGCAGAGTGTGCCCAACTTGTTTTTGTCATAACTTCGTCAAATCTGCACCAAATTTGATAATTTTTGGCAAGCAGATAGCCAAGACGATAGAATTATGAGAGGTATATTCATTTTCCACTTCACTTAATTTATGTCAACGCACTACCGTGTAAAATGCAGATGGAGAAATTATTTTTTTCTGCATAGTTAACTTACGTGATTACTTTATACTGACTGATACGAACTACGTTTAATTGGCACAGTGCACTGCTGTAACTGTTATAATTGTTTGACTGCATTACAGAATGCTTATGATGGATAGTTTGATTGATGCCGGCGATAACAGTCAGTCCCCGAGAGGACCCCCAACACCATGGTCCGTGCCAGTGGACGACGCGGCGACCTATCTCCTATAACTCCACTCCATAGCGACCCACACAGTCAACATGCAGAGGTAGCCGATGCCAAGTACAGGGTGGACGTTATAACTACAGTGCGGTACAGTTAAACCAGGACGTATTAACCAAGGAGACCTTTAATTCTAGCATTATCGAGTAGTCCATGTATTAACGTAAGCACGAAGGCGAGGCCGACTTTCTTGAAGCGTCAGAGTGGCGCCTGTTTGTGATATCAGTTATCGGTTGAGCAACTACAGCGCCACCTAGCAGCAAATACTGGCCGTCTTTCGTACACGGGGTGGCCCAGTAATATTAGCACCAAAGTTGTCACAACTGCATCAAATATTCACCTATTTTCAATTTTTTTCACCGATGCTGTATTTTGCAGTTATTGTGATCGTAAGATTCGACCACACACTACACGCGTCGCTACACTACCGTGTGAAATCCAGTCCGCTTTATTTAATAATGACTGATCCACCCGTGTGACGGACAGACGGACGGAGAGACAGACAGACGGGCGGACGGACAGAATTGCGATGGCTAAGACGCGCTGAAAGCAGTAGCTGCTTTCGCGCGTAAAAATGAATGCGTTATTGGGTAGAATTCGCGTGATTATTGTGGTGTAAGGTTTAAGGCTTAGGATTAGGGTTAGAGTAAAGGTTAGTGTTAGTGTTAAGGTTGGGGTTAGGGTTAGCGTTTTTAATAGATTTATTTAACGACAATAATAAACACCAAAAATAGCGTAGAATGTTTGTGATAAATTCGATGTTCCTGCAGGCAAGCACTGCTGAAAACTTGCCGACCATGGTGCTCATACAGTGTACGTATCGGCTAAGGCTGTAAAAGTCGGTGACTGGTCAAAAGCCCGTCCTCATAGGGACTGGACTGGTTACCGGGCACGTTTGACCGGTGACATAATTTGACCGGTCATATAGCCTGTAGGTCATATAGCCCGTAGACCATTTGACCTGAAATTTGACCGGCCATGTAGCCTATAGGCTATTTGACCGGCTGCCGGTCAATTATCCTGTGCCGTAAAAACGTTAGCAATATTTTATTCAACCAGATGCGTAATGCTGTAGGTGCAGCGAAAACTTCAGAGACAAAGAGAAAACTTTATTTATTTTCAATTCAACCGTGCATGTGGTCATAAGACCTTATCACTGTGATTGATTAATTCGTTTCTTGTGACTTTAAAACTGCTCTTCGAAGTTTTTGATGGGATTTTCAATACACGTTTTTAGGAATAAAAACTTTTTAAAAAATTAAAAAACGTTAAAAAACATTTTTTAAGTTGCAAATTTAAAAAAGTAAAAAAAGCGTTTTATTAACTCTATGTGCATTGTTGTGTTCAGAAATAGTCCTGCATATACCCGTCAGTGACTTCCACAAAATTTCTACAGGTATGACAATATACTTCCTGTTGTTATCGCTATAAAGTCGGTGGAGAGGATCCGGATTCTGCTGTGGGCTCCGAAATCTGGATTTTTTCCGGAATTCTTTACCATTAACTTTGGGGCATAAATTAATCGACATATTTAGTGATATATTTTTCAGCAAATTAAGCAAGAAATTTAATAAAACTAAGGAATACTGGTAATGGTGGGTAATAACTTCTGAAGTTTTGGAGAAAGTTCTATTTTGTGGATTCGACGAAGTATGCGCTCGAAAATACTGATCGAGAGTTTTCTAGATCAAATTAATCAGCTGCTCGATTCAGTGTTCGTGCTTAAACTGTATACGCTAAGGGAAAATACGATTCAAAGCAAAAACCACATAAAATGGAACCGAATTAAGTGACTTTATAAGCCATTCGAAGAGTCATCCAGTTCTCCAGCGTCAACTGGAATGCCTGGCACGACGTCATCACTACGGTAGTGTGTACGACAGGGTTGGTGACAGGGTTGGTAAGTTCGGTTGCTGAAGAATAATACGCTGCGCTTTTCCATAATATTGCTTTCCGGATAAAGCAGCGTAAAACTTACTCCAATCGTCGACGACACAGTAGAGTTCTCTTTAAACGTAAATAATGTTCTTAAGTTTTTGTGGTCCACCATGTAGGCCTTAGCCGTTGTCTGCTGCACGCAGTAGCAGAGCAGCATGCTTATCAGTCGGCATGAGGATTTAGTGCGTAATTATGTATAATTCACACGAGAATATAGGACCGTGTTAGGCTATGTGGAGTGCGATTTGATGATCGTTTCGTTGAAAAAAACGCGACAAGTGACCGATTCACACAAATCTTCAAACGGGTTTGGTAAGTTTAGTTATGAACTGTAGCTAAATCTAGGCCTATAGCTTAAGTCGTTCGCAGAAGGTAGAGCCCACAGAATTTTGATATATTTCGATATTTCATTAATCTTATATCGTTTACATAACTAAAATGATAGGCCTATACACAATAGGCCTACCGACCTCAAACAGAGCCCAGTTTATTTCAGTTCGGTTCTATTGCTTTGTAGGCGCTCTACACCGAATTGAAATCCCATGGTGCAGGGTTTGTATCTATCGTATCGTGATCTTAACCTAACATCATAAAATTACTTCACCGATGTTAGATGAACCCGCCATTGCCTTGAATACAACATGTATATAAGTACTATATACCTGTAGTACATAGGCCTACTGCGCAGGCTGCGTGAAAATGAAAGTATGTTGTTGTTTTTTCCGTTTCGATGGATTTTGTTTACCCGTTCCGTCGCTTCAGTTTTTTCTTACTATATTTCAATTGCTAGTTTACAGACTCATCCGTCGGACGCAAGCTGTATAGACTACAACGTTTGTTTGTCAGTCTTAAGTGTGATCTGTGTGCGTGTGTGTGTTTGGTCTAGGATCTCTATTGGATTGACGCTGAAATGCTGTCTTCCGCATTTCTACTGTAAACGCTTCCGTGATGTAGCTGTTTGAGCCGCGCTAACAAGTTCAAGGCACTCACCGCGGCGTGGGTTTTAACTTTTTACTGTTTTGTCTAACTGATCTGACGGTCGACAAAGATGCTGGACGGTTACTAAGTCACGATTTGCTGTTGATTGTGTCGCTATGACATCGTCAGCTGACGGCTAAGCGCCGAAAAAAGATGGCTGATAACGGTTCGGCTGCTAGGTATGTAACCGACTGAATGTAAGCTTACTATAGGCCTATATTTTGATTGAATATTGATTGACGACTGCTGATTATGCCTATATGGCTTAAGTCCTTAAGTCCCACTTACGCTGATTTCTCCGATACGTCCGCGCAAGCTCTTAACGTGCCTGCAACTTTCTTCTTGACTTAATAATAGTCGGCGAAGTCGCTTTCTTTTGCGGGAATCAGTTCGTCATTCTATCACTCTGTGTCCTAGTAAAATGATTTCTGCTTTTTTGGATGTGCGACTTGGTCGCCCTTGGATCCAGGAGTTGAAGTTGGGGGCCAAGGTCGAGAACCAAAGACGCGAGCCGAGTCGAGGCGCCGAAGGCGCCAAGGGGGGTGGGGTGTGGAGAGGGGGTGTCCCCTTTCCCACAGGGGAGTGTTCCCTCCCCAGAAAATTTTTTGGGAGATTTTGGGAAAAAGTGGCGTATTTTCGTGCACTCTTGGTGATAAATTTCGTTTTATCTGTGACTAAAACAGTATAGAAATATACCAGGAATACAAGGACTGCCATGGAGATTGACTTGCATGCGATAAAGAGCGTTACTCAAGGGTGTCTATCCCTCTAAGTCCTTGGAGCAAGTTCCCCCCTAACTCAAGGTGAGGCGCCGCAGGCGTCGAGAGGGTGGGGAATGGGGAGAGGGTATTCCCCTCCCTAGCTGACTAGAGGTCTGGGGGAGCGTCGTGAGCTTTTACAGCGCGGGGTCCGGGGCAGAACGAAAAACGAATTTGGTGCATTCTAAGCATCACAGAACACTTCTGCTTGCAAGATATCGTAAATATATCAGAAATGCAGAACAGTAATAATATTCAGCTTCCCTTTATTTTCCCCCAAAAAACCTTCCCTCTATTTTTTCTTGGAGCATTTGCATGGTGTAGACGCCTCTGGTGTTATTTATTGTTTATTGTTGCTTACTTTTATGTGGGCGTAGTCACAAGAGGCGAACTAGCCCCAAGGGCCAAAAATTGAGGCCGAAAGCCGAGAACAAAGGTGAACTTTTTTGGTAAGGGCCGGTCGCCGGCGCGGCAGCCCCGGAAGCAAACGCTTTTTGGGGCTTGAAAACCCCTTAAAAATGCATATATTGAGTATAAATTTTATTAGTTGTGCTGCACACACTTATAACGCATTGCATATGCAAGGAAAAATGGGCGACTTTGGCATCTTGCGGGGATGGCCCCTTTGCCCCCCCTAAATCCGCCTATGCACAGTGGTGTAAACTGGTAAGTTTTTTTAAAATTTTATATATGTTATAATAGAGCTGGACGTTTGCTGGACGTTTTACACCCCATTACTTGACTTTTTTGCAGAAGACTCGTTCTACCATTATTTTTCTTTATGTTTTTTTTTTTATTTTATATGCCCATTACTTTTTACTTGTTACATGTATGAGGAGCTTCCATCTTGAACTGGTCTGATAATAAATTTTGGTTGTAAGGTAGACCTTCTATTTGCTTCATGTAGCCTAAGCCTGTATGCGTGATAACGTCGCGTCAAACTGTTCGTCATCAAGCGACGGTTTGTTTGTTGTTGTTTTTCTGCAGACGATGACTAATATGGTCGGAAGACGGAAAAGACGATGACGATGACGTCATGGTATGAGTCATCGCTGTTGCTGAATGCGGCGGCTGCTGTTGTGTGCTTCTGTTTTTGCTGCTGCTGCTGCTGCTCCCAGGCAAGATTTCGCTTTCTTTCTACGTGTGTCTGTTTAATACTGCTGCAGCCATCTGGTCATCGTTGTATAATTTATAAACTAGTAAAATCGTCGCTCAAGGTAGAGTACTGCCCGCGACGAAAAACCCTGTGGCGTCTCATCTTGGATCAGAGGAAAACTTGCTCCAAGGACTTGGGGGCTACAGACGCTTCTGCCTATTTTTACTCTCCACCTATCGCTTACTGGTACACTCTTGCTGAATTCTATTTCAGCTCGTAAAACGTTTCCGAGATACGGCCACTTATTGGTTGTATATAAACCACCAACTTTCTCTAGTCTTTACCGGTCTCTCATTTAGCGCCGTCGATCGCGGATAAACACATTCACAACACTGTGGATGATAATTAAAGGTGCATGGCAACGGTCAAACTCACTCGCGCAATTTCTGTAGATTTAAATCAGACACTTAACGTCGCATATATGTTATGTCGACTTGAGCTTCATAAATATATGAAATTAATGTGTGATTTCAAACGAAATGCGGTATTACGTTGCGTTATGCGAAATATTCTAATCTCTCAGTGCCCGCGGTGACGTCATGACCCCAGCCGATATTACTTTCAAAGTTATCAGAAAATTCTGCACTTTTAGGAAAATGGAAAAAAATGTATATGTTAATTTTGGTGTCCACGGACCTTTAAGCAGCGGCCCCACTTATTCTGTTCATTCTGACCGGGATCCCGGCCGGGGTTCTTTGGTTCCAGCCAATCAGACAACAGTTGTCTATGGATAGCCACGCCTTTAGTGCAAGTGCATTGAACATACAATGAACGAAGATAATTAAGTGAAGAAAATAGAATTTTAGGACTACTCATCTTGATGTCTCTATCTGAACTTGGTTGAAACGCGTCTGCCATGTAGGCTAGGGCTTGACGTTTCAAGTTTTTTGTTGCTTTTTTGTTTTCAACTTATTTCCGTGTCCATTTTTGTTAGTAGGCTTTTAGCGCTGACTTGTAAATTAGCTTATAGCAGCACATTCTGCAGCTGGATTATAGAGTTGACCGTCGTAAGCTCGTAGTGGCTATAAAATTGAATATAGTAATACTAAGTGATTGACAGGCTTACAACTGACTGCCCTCAAATTTCCTCCGTCCGGCGGGGATAAAAATAATCCCGGTAAGTGGGGCCGCTGGTTTATAGATCCTGGCTGCAGAGTCACTCTATAGGCCTACTGGAGCTGTACTGGAGATTCTGTTATTTTAAGTTCTGTCGTTTTGATAGAACACTGGCATGTAGGCCCACATTCAGTCGTCCAATTTTGACGGCATAACTGACGGCCTGTCGAAATGTTATAGCCGCTGGAAGTGTCTGATTGGGACGGATCTGGGGAACCTTCAGTCGACTGTGGCGAAGCTTGTCATTTGAACAACGAATTGCTCATCGGCGACGACTTCGTGTGGCGAGAAACAAACTTTTCCGACTGCTCAGTTACCTGTGGCACGGGTACAAGCTCAGTCTCGAACAAATGTTTAATTTCTGTTATGTAGCATATAACTTGAGTCGTTGAGCCATGTTGACGTTGTAGCCTATTATTATGTTCATTTTTGACGAACGAAACAGCAAAAGAGCTTGCCTAACTAAAAAAAGGTTTTAAGAAAGCTGCCGGAGACTTGTGTAATATAATTTCAGTAAGTAAGATATTTCTAGGCCTATACTAAAATTAAGGTCATATGTCACAGTGTAAAATGTCATCTACAGAACGGATTTAGTACACGTTAGTGCACTTAGCCAAGTTGCAATGTAGGCCTACACGTAGCTTTACTTTGTAGCTAAACTGGTTAATTTCAACACGACGATATTGTCTTATTGGCGTCACTGACTGGTAGCGAGAGTGTGATTGCGGCCAGGCCACAGGTGACTTGATTGGTTTTGTACAGGTGTGCAGCGGACGTCAGTGCTATGCTATGACAGGTCAGCTGACGTCATTGCGTCTGATGAAAAGTGTAACTTCAGCAGCAGACGACGAGCGCGTAGCCGCCCCTGCACCCAGCCCGCCTGCACTATGTAAACAAATTTTCTATTTGACGCATTGTTTTAAGCCTAATTCTAAAGCTTTTCACCCCCCATTGTTATTAACGCCTAGGCTACTATTTAACTGCCACCAAATTAGTGGTTTCGTGTCTGCATCATACGAGATATTGAATTTTTTACAGTCGGCAGAGATTGACAGAGAATTTGCAACAGTGCACATGTACATGTTGGCCTAATCATTAAATATCCCACCGCACCTCAAACGCATCGCTAAATTACTTTGTGAAATACTAAAGTCTGTATACGTTCTTGAAGTGAATTATAATACCTTACAAAAGAGGTCTAATGTAGCAAAGCGTTTGATAAGACCGACCATTTAAAAATTGTGAATTTACTGCTGAGTGGATCGAAAAACTTTGAATATCGGTAAGAGGGTAATAAGTTATAAAACTTGGCGGTCTGGTATATGAATGCACGAACAAGTTAATGATTCTGTGATTTGCTATTGCCGTAGCACGGCTTCCACTACAGATGCAGATTTTTTCTACTCGCCACATTACTTTTTGCGATCTTTTTAGACCTACATAATATGCGATCCTCAAAAGTCGCATATGATACGCTCATGATAGATGCACTAAGATGCTATATGTGTTTGCTATAAATTATTTCTATATGATATAGGCCTACTGTGTTTTGGAAAACCTTTTAAGGTATCTGCTATGCTGAGCCAAAAACGATAGCTAACGTCACGTTTATTCTGAAAAGAAGCTGAGATGAAAAGTAGGCTATACGATGGAGCGTACAAATCACTCGACGGTATTTTCTGTTGCTCCGTTGAGGCGTGAGGCGATGTGATTGTCTTTATTTACAAACACCCCGAGACGACAGATCATTGCACAACAAACTGCAGCGCTAGAGTATATAGGACTCGGTGCAATGATTAATGCACGACTGACGCACTTGTCGATTGCCAGCTCCGTCCGGCATGCAAATTCTGCTGATGCTTACGTGATTATATACCAATGAGAAAGCTTAAAGTTTTCGGCTATGTAACGCTCGTTTAATTACTAGAAAACTAAGATCAGTGCAGCCTTGTATCTTTGTGGCTTGACAGTTACTCTATCTACAGATAGTTTCTTGCTTTTTGTATCATAGATTTATAAGTAAAACCTAAGTAAAAGGTTTTATTTATTTAATCTAGTTGTTATGATCATCTTCAAAATGCATAGTCGGCGGTGGATCATCAGCCGCTGTCCGTCCGTCCGGGTCTCTTGAGCAGTGTATGGATTTATCAGTCTTGCTCCAGCCACGATCTGGTGTAGTGCCGGCGTGCAACTTATTGTTATGTTTTTATTATAACATGATATCTTAAAGGTTAAAAGTTTTAAATGTGGTGTACAGCTCTACATGAGAAATCCGGGGCCATCGCAGACCTTCGGAGCGTCACCTGCCATATAGGATCACATAGCTTTACCTGCCATCCGACACAGGTAACGTTCCCCGCCTTAATTACAACCAGACAGGCAGGCAGGTACTCGTTTTATCTGCCCCGAAGGGGTAGAAGGCTGAGTTGATGTTAGTGTTGGTTACATGCCTAAATGGTTTAACTGTCCGCCGACAGTCACTCGATCATCCAAGCCGTAATCACAGTGACCCGACCGAGAGTCGAACCCACCACCTATCGATCGTAAATTCGACACCATTCCTTTGCGCCACCGGGGCAAAATGAGTGATTGATCAGTGATTGTGCGTTGATTGTCGGTCGGCTCGTGGTCCAGGTGGGTGGCCGGTGACTGGGGTGCATGTAGTCGTACGTGCGGTGAAGGCGGCGTGTCTCGACGTCAGCTCTACTGTGTCCGTGAGTCCTCCCACGACCTGTCTCTGCAGCCGGTCTCGCCTCATCTCTGTCGACCTGACCAACGACCAGACACGCAGAGACCTTGTGCAGGCGACGTTGACTGTCCAGCCTGGGTCGCCGGCCAGTGGTCACACGTAAGCTTTGCATCGCTAGAATAACACATCGAGCCAATGACGACATGTCATGAGGCCGTCCACATACGTATTCGCGTACAGCGCTTGCGTAGCCTATTTTCGCAGCTGCTGGCATTAATAGGGCCTGACTTATCTACTATCGCTTCTGATGCAATACAATACAATACAATCATAAATTTGCACTCAAAAACTGACAGACAAACTGTCAGTTTAATCTAGCACATAAATAAAAAGAACTTAAATGTTTAAAAGAAAAATGAAATGAGAGATACTGAGAATAGAAATACTGTTAAATGTAAAACTGACAAAATTCGAAAAATGACTGGAGTAAAGAAAGCTAAAATAAGAGAGAAAAACTAAAAAAAGGTAAGAAATAAAGAATAATAATGAAGACTAAAACTCAGAAAAACTGAAAAGAGTAACAGTAAATATAAAAACCGTGAGCGGGTCCGAATAGCCGTGAAGTCAGTCCGAGGGGGTGCCAGATGTCTATGGAGGATAGGATTTGAGAAAAAGAAAAGTTTTGAGATTGGAATGAAAGAATGATGATGAAACGAGAGATACTGGGAGCAAAAATAGTATTGAATATAAAACCGCTGTTTACGCTATAAATATGCGCCATTATGCATCTGACGTCTGTTAAGCTTGATGTTTGGTCTTTAAAGCTGAAAATCGGCACACACATGGGAACGTTTACACCAATTTTGATGTTTCTGTCCTTTTTCGTTTTCGAGTTAGTAACCCGCACGGGACAGATGGTGCCTAGCGACACAATAGTTAAACTTTCGATTTAGCTGAAAAGAAATAGTTCAAATAAAAGTTAACTTTGAGCTCTCTGCCGTCGCTGTGTAATCGATGTACTCGTGCGCTGCAGTGTTCGTCGACGTGTGGGCGGGGCGAACAGGTGCGTCCAGTGGTCTGTAGACGCACGTCAGTCAACATGTCAGCCTGTTCAGCCGCAGACAGACCGACTCAGCGACGTGCTTGTCGCGCCAGCATACCTTGCTACGGCACTACAGGTAGCCTGCCAGCAGCAGCAGCAGCAGCAACAGTCACAGCAGGCATTCCCCTAAATTTTGGGCTGTCGGAAAATTATAAGAAAATCTTCGTTCAGAAGCGCTAAATTTAGGGCATAGCCCAATTGTCGGGAAATTGGAAGGGAAGATTGAAATTTTGAGCACATGTAATCTTTTCTGTCGGTAAAATTACCGCTGCCTGCCGGAATTCTGTCGGAAGTTTGCAACTTTGTGCTTCGCGTGTATTTTTTAACCCACGACGAGCAGCACTGTGGGTGGGCTTCAACATTAGCGTCATCGTCATCACCGTCATCATCGTCATCATCATCATCGGCAGCAGCAGCAGCAGCCTCTCTATCCTTGGCTGTTCACAACATCATGACCGGATATCATCTGAAACAGCTCATTACTGTTAAGAAGTAGCTCTTCTATTAACGCAAATGTGATTGATTAATTTATTGATTGACTGATTGCAAGCAATTAAGTAAAAGTAAGTAACTAAATTTGTATATTGCACAGTGTCGACGGTAGACTCGCCGAATCTGTTATTCTGAGGTGCAGGGCGTGGTGTGGTGGACTGAGATAGCTTAAAGGTTAAGTTGTAAAAAAGTTTCGAGTTTTCGACGAAAACAGGATATAGAAGAGAAATTGCGAATGACTGGTCTTCGTCGGCGGTATTCTTATCATCCGTCGAGTCGACTTGGTCGGAGGAAAATTTGATTTTATTCCGGTATGCACGCCTAACAGAATGATGTTACATGTCGATGCCGTAGAAACAGCGACATTTTCACCTCATGAATAGCTTAGCGCATATTAGGCTTATATACCAAAAAGTTTTTCGTTCACTTTTTGCACTTTTAGCCGTATTGAAATAAATCAACATCATTACGCTGATTATGGCAAACTGATCGGTTACTAGTGAGCGTCATGATGTTTTCAAGTGATCAAAAAAATCCCACATAGACCGAGATTTATTGCGTGGGATCTTATTATTTTTCCAGTTTTGAGCCGGCGACATTTTGAGCTATCATACAACCCAAGTTGGCCAATCAAATGGCACACCGGCTTAGTTAACAGCCAGTGTCTTTAGCCGAGATGTTCAGTATGCTAACAGTCATGATAACAGCTTAATATATAGTTTGCTGTTTCTCAGAACAGGCTGTTTATTCCCCCGCAGTGGCAGTACGGTTGGTTTTCGCACACGTGGAGTGGAATAAAATACAAGTAATTTGAGCAAAACTCACGTGACACGCGATAGCAGCGGTCCTGCCACTTTGGTAATCAGTGTAGGCCTACAGCAATAAGATATTAATGCATCTTGAAAGAGTACTTAAATTTGAGGCCTTCGTACGGAAGACTCCTTGACCCTTCATATATACCGATATGTAACGCAATGACGCATAAGTTACCTAAAAGTTCAACATGCGTTTCTATTTTTTTCGTGGCTTTTTTGTTTATTGCAATATTTTTAGTCCGCGATCTTCTTATCCCAGAGACAAATGTGTGATTTATACAATTCTATCAACTTTTTACACGCTCTCGATCCTTCCAGAAAGCAGTTTTTGTAGTACGGACTAGTGGTAGGCCTACTCATAATCGGAGGACAACATAATTTTAGACGACCTGACTAGATGTAAACTAGTGTAAGCGTACAGATAAATCAAATTTCCTTCGAAGACGCACTGTTCAAGTTTATAAGTATGTAAATCGAAATAAAATTCTATGCTGGGCCGAGCATCCGGGTCTAGCGACACATGAGCCGACTGCCCGACCGTCGGCCACACAAAGCAATGCAATGCAATGCTTTTATCTCTCTCTCGTCGGGTGTCAGCGACTTCTTCTTAGCGTGTGCTCTCCATGCCGAGCCAGGCAATAGCCTCCTCATCAGCCAAATGTAGGGCTGACAGACCGCCGGGAAAATAAGTATCTGGACAATCGTTCGCAATGTGCGACATAGTTTGTAAAGGTGCGCCACAGGAACAGGACGGATCTGAAGCCTGAAGCTGCTCGTGTATCGCTGAAACCGGGTGCCCGGCCGGGTGTCTGGCCAGGATGCCCGGCCCGGGTGCCCGGCCGGGTGCCCGCCCGGCCCGGGTGTCCTGCTCGTGTGTCGCTTCACTGAGCAGAACTTGACGCTGCAAATTTGCAGAAACTTGTATTTTGTTGCGTGTGTTCGCATATACTGCAGCACAGTAAAATAAATTGTTTTCTAAATAGTTTATTGCACATTGTTTTATTTTATTGCAGAGTGCAAACCCCACTACGCCGAAGAGGCCGGTTTTTCTTTTCTAGCAGTGGTCAGTGGCTTGGTGTGGGGACGGTAGACTGTCGAACTCACGATCAAGCTGTCGTGGGTTTAACTCGCAGTCGGGTCGTTATTGAGTGGTTATTACTTGGATGGCTGACTGTCTACGGACAGATGAACAATATCGGTATATGATTAACCACTCACGTTAACTTAGCCTTCCATCCATCCGGCGTAGGTAAATGGAGTACCGGCCTGCGTTGGGTTGGGTTAAGTCAAGGAGCGTTCACATGCAGTGAGTAAAGAGTATCAGGTAACACTGTTCCATATGACAGGTGACGCTCCGCAGACTGCCTGTATTTGGTGAGCCAATGCCTGCTGTCTGCGTCTGGTTGTTAGATGAGGAGGGTGACCCGGCGGCACTGTACGGCTCTGAGAGCATAGCCCTTGGTCAGCAACCAGCCTGGTACTCCATCGACCGTTATTCATACGGCATCAACGACTGGCGAGGCAACGAGGTCGCCGAGAACCGGCTTCGTCAACGCCGACCCAACAACATTCCGCTCGATGACGTCACGCAGCAGACCGGAAACGGAAATGGTGCCGTTGTCATAGCAAACACTGCAACCGCTGCGACTGCAATTACAGCCGCCGCATCTGCACGGTGACTGTCGACTTGTCTGCTGTTCACACACTAAACGACATAACTGTGAAGATATGGACGGTTCAAACCTCTTGCCTCGCTTGCTGCGCAGCTGCCTTAATTAGCCAGGTTACGGGTCTTGCCCGTCTGTCCGTCTGTTCGTCTGTTCCGTACGGGCTTCTAACTCGAGAACAAAAAGACATAAACAGTAAAACACACCGCTTGACTTAATTTATGATCTACGCTGACGTACGATGCTCGCGACACAGGTTAAGCCGCGTTAGCAGAAGCCAGGTAAAAGTAAACTTTTAATTAAAATATAAAATACGTTAATGCTCTATGCGAATAGTTAGGTGGACGGCCGCATAAAATGTAAGCACTGGACCAACGTAATTTTCTAGTTATGCAAGCCGGTAGGCGATGTGGTTTGCGACTATTAGCGATCACAGTTTTGCGGACTGACTGGTGGTAGACAGCTGACGCAGAGACGCAGACACCCACAGACACACTGTCTGACAACAAGAGCCGCTTATACCAATACAAGACGAGTGACATTGGTTGAGGTCAAGTTTTCGTAAGACTTTGATCGATGGCCACGTGACTAATGGACTCGGCATATGTGGTTTTCTATTTGTGTCCAATAATGACCATGCGTCTATCTTGCACGGTTTTAGAGATATGAGGCATCAAAAAATTGGGGATTTGGGGTCAGGAGTTTGACCTTTTGAGGTTACGTGACGTCATCGATCCCGTGACCGTTTAATTCGACAATTCAACTATCACGAATACCCTCCCTAAAACCAAGTCTGAAGTGGATCCAATGCTCGGTTGCAGAGATGCAGAAAGCCTCTGAAAGCCTCCGTATGCCGCGGCACACACAGACATAGTGAGCAAAAAGAAGGCCTTGCTAAGCTAACGCGTCGCAAGCCAATGACAGCATTAGCAGGTTTGCAATGCATAAACTTTGTTACTCTTCACTCTTCAGTAGTATTCCTGTCGTTGGCGGGTCTCATTCGGTTTCGCCGGCGTAGTTTGATCAAGACAAGTCGCAATGCGCCGCAGTCTATAACCCACAAAAACGCCTTAAGTTAAGTAGTCGCTTAAAATGTTCGAACGACAAACACTATTTCGATATGGTGTGACATGACATGTCCTGAATGCGTAGATCTCGTGGGCCATGTGACATCACCGGCCGTCGTCATGGCAACGGGGCAGCACCTGTCATCATGGTGGACAGTTCTCAGTTTATTCAGCTCAGCGCGGAGCTCGTTGTAGTGCCGCTGATTGTTGGCGGATCTGCCACTGTCATTCCAGGAACGACCGTCTACATTCACTGTCCCGTCGCCAACACTCACTGTACGTACGACCGGCCAGTGTATAACTCTACGCCGTGTCCCATAAAAAGAACAATACCTTGCATTATTTATCATAATTATTTTTGCCAAACTTTGACTGCCTTTCAAAATTCTTTCATTGAAAGACTCGGAAGAAAATTTGCCACAAACGTGTTAAAGTTCCCACCACACCTAAAAGGTGTCCCTACACTCCTTATTTTTTAAATTGCACTAACCGACGCACGACAACATGTTCCATTAAAAACTACCGTTCATATGCGTATGATCCGAGGAATTTTTTGATGTGACACAGTGTGGAAACAAATTAGTTCACTGCTGCGGCCGCCATTTGAGCTTTGACTTTTTTATCTGAAAATTGGCACACCGATAACTCATGCTTTATGAAACGTTGCCGCCAATTTTTCGTTTCTCTAAGTTAGATGCTTTTTTCCGAGTTAGGACAACTTGCGGGACGGACGGACAGACGGATAATACCCGTAATGCGACCCGTTAAAACGGCCGCATAATAGTCAGATTTTCTGATGAACGTCTGAAATAAATTATTTATTTATCAGCGATTTGTGCCTGCTGCTTCTATCAGCTTTACATCCACTCTAAAAAATTGCCAGTCGTTTCACATTTTAAATGACATTTTATTTTTTCTGCATTTTTGTAAAGCAAGTTCGTGTAGCGACGCATTTTTTGTGCGATGGGATCTTTTACCATGCTTTAATTCCAAATTTTTCTGCGGAGTATATCAGTGAAAAAAACTTCGAAAGTAGTTCATACTATGAATATATGTAAAAAAAAACTTACCAGATTACAGTTGTGTGTAAGGACGATGTGATGACATCAGTCCTCTAAAAACATCAAAAATTATTTGGGTAACCTTAGATGGAGCTATGCATATGGCGTTCTTACAAGCTGACTTTAGTTGGTAATCACTAACATAGTCTAAAGCCTTCTCCATTTGATGTTATTTGTCGTATTAGGCCTACTTGCCCAATGTTTACTGATTAACGTAGCAACCGAAAATGTTTCTGTTAGCCTATGGCTTAGCTAATGGTAGGCCTAACAAGAAAGCGAAAATATGACCCTGTGCCGACACAATATTCAACTAACCGCGCACTCATAGGCCTATGCATACAAACTGTCCAACTGCACAGCACAACCCTAACCCTGACATTAAACACTTTAAAGCTGAAAGATGCTGTAGCAGCTACTTTGCCATGGAAAACATTTACATCAATCTTGGATTTTTATGCCTTATTGCTTGAGTTATGAACATGTGTAGAATGCACAGATGGATGGCCGGATAATAAAGTGATTGGACATTGTAAATGTCTAATAAGAACGTGAACTAATCTGTGTGCTTGCCATTTATAGGCCCTAACTGCATGCCTGAATGATCCAGCTGTCGTATTGGCCCTTCATTCGCTGTTAGTGCACTCAATTTTAGTTTGAGTAGCTTAATGTGCCAATAACCATCTGATGCAGCAGGCCTACAGTATTTTGGTTTGAAGTGAAAGCAGCTATATGAAATCACTATATCGTCATTACGCAGACTTTTACATTAGTTAAGCTGATATTATACGCTTAGACCTATCTGTTGTTTTACGGTGCACATTTTGGACAGTTTGGCCAAATCGGTAACCATTGGGCAAGTAGGCCTAATGCGACAAATAACATCAGATGAAGAAGACTATGTTAGTGATTACCAACTAAAGTCAGCTTGTAAGGACGCCATATGCATAGCCCCATCTAAGGTTACCTAAATGATTTTTTTTGCTGTTTTAGAGGACTGATATCATCACATCGTCCTTACACACAGTTGTAAACTGGTAACTTTTTTACATATATATTTGCTGTTTTTTGCCAATAATCGGGGAATGAGCCTGACGCATGCAAAAGCGCCATCAGGATCCATATCTTTACCTTTTACTTTTTTAAAGCAGAGCAGTATATCTTCGGTCGAGTACAGAACGTTGAATGTGTCTACTACTGCTGCTGCTCCTACCACGCTGCTGCTCGTTATACCTGGAAATTTATGTAAAAAACTGTTCAGTTTATATACAGTGCAAAGGTGACATCGTGGTTGTAGATATAAAACAGCACAAATCACAATTCAAAATTCAAACTTTACCATTACACAGTCAGCAAAGTTCTTCTGACATTGTGTAATGGTATGTTTGAATTTTTAAATTGTGATTTGTGCTGTTTTATATCTACAACCACGATGTCACCTTTACACTGTATATAAACTGAACAATTTTTTACATACATATTTGCAGTTTTATTGCCGTTAAAAGTAATCTAGAGCTGAATAAAATCGAACAGTAGAATAACCACTACAACTGCTACCACAACTACTGCTACTCCTATTTCTACGTCGACTATAAGTAACTTTTACTTTACCATTACCATACTCTACCCCTACCATAACCTACGTCACCCCTATTGTTACCGTAATCTTATCTTGCCCCTATCCTTACTACTACCACTACTACGTATACCGTGATGGGAGTCACATTTTTGACAAACCACAATAATAATTTAAAATGACCCAACACTAGCACCAACGTTGTCTGCTGGCGTCGTC
>Ga0209367_1005795_pt1 | contig 17107 bp, 6 predicted proteins | sample WorMetLIZISLAND2_FD_187412 | JGI IMG/M metagenome (GOLD analysis project Ga0209367, IMG submission 187412) | Marine gutless worms symbiont microbial communities from Max Planck institute for Marine Microbiology, Germany - Olavius geniculatus... ... | reverse complement strand
GTGTCACCCCCTTAGATATCTGTGGGATAATATCCAAGTTCACATGTATTGAACCACTGGCATTGCTTTTTGCGGTATTCGATATAGAAAAATGCATAACTCCCCACAGGGACAACATATTAAGGTGATTTCAACGGATTTAAATTCCCCTCATGGTGCCCTATCCAACAGTATATTACAGTCTACGATGCCTGCGACAGAAACAAAAAAACACGAGGGGGGTTGATGCAACCCCCTCCTTAGGTGCTTACGTCACCCGATTTAGCTTAGGCATCGTAGGGTTAAATGTGCGTCCAGTTTTTTTTACTATTGCTCGATTTATATTCGCGACACGTTTCCATTGTTACAAACGGGATCAGCGTATTTCGGTGTAAGACCTACATGCTATTATGATGACATGCACACGCCTATAATGCCTGGATAACGTGATATGTTCTCATCAGTTCTTTATTTACCGTCTACTATAATCGTTACATATGACTTCGGTCATACAACGCGACACGAGAGTCTAGAGAAAGATATAATGCTGGGCATCATGGCCTGAAAACGCCGGCAAGGCGGTCAGAAGAAGCAATGGATCGATGATATTGTTCAGTGGGGCGACAGGAGCCTGGTCGAAATGGTAAGACAGGCTGAAAACAGAAAGAGTTACCGGTGCTTAGTTCATGAAGCCGCCTACGCTCGTACATCGGGCGCGGTAAGCTGATGATGATCGTTACACTTATGCTGGATGTACGAACGAAATATTTCTATTCAAAATCCTACCGGAGAGAATCATTTTTATATTTAATGTAAAATCCTCTCGCTAAGGAAAATCCTTGTGATTTTGTCCATGGGCATTTCGTCCGGGAGGGATTTAGTCCGAGACGTTACCTAATAATGTCCGGGAATCGGTATAATGTGGCGATTTCGTCACTTCTGAGGCGGTGTGGCTGCAGTAGGCTATACGACTGTCGCTCAACTATTCACGGTTCTCGATGTATAACGGTGCGAAAGTTGTAAAATTAGATACGGTGTTGGGTCATCGAGGTCACTGACTATGACTAGCGCAAGTCAGTTCAGCGGGACAAGGACTTTTGAATTCAAAATGTGTATCTAAAACAGTTTGGTATAACGCCAGCAATTGTAACACTGTCATTGTGCAGGTGACCTCATCGACGGCGTCGTGGCGGGGGTCAACTGTGACAAGTGCCCTCACACACCATTTTGTTTTGTCGAAAAAAAATTTCTAGTTTGAGACAATGGGACTAAATTAAAATTTTGTCTGTCAAAAAATGTGCACTGTTTGTCGAAAAATTGCAACTTGCCGTCCCAACCCTTTTAACGCATGCACGACGCTGCTGCGAATGCTTGTGATCACAAAAAAGCCTAAGTTAAAAAAGCCTAAAACGCAAACATAATGCATAAATTTTGCACGTTTTGTGGTAAAACCATCTGTGGAAAGCTCTACTAAAACTAATCTCAGTTTATCGTTAACAGTTTTTAAATTTGTAGTTTTTTACGTTTTATGGCTTTACGCGTTTTATAGGGGTTCGGCAGTCTTAGCGTACTAAGAAGATCGAACTCTGATATACGCTTATCGTCAGCAATAATGTCACAGTGTCAAATAGGCATCGGCGTCGCAGGGGGGGAGGTCAGCTAGAAGACAACTGCCCCTACATACATGTACCATTTTGTTTTGTCGGAAAACGTTTCTTCCAGTTTGAGGCAATTTAAGGGTTAAATTAAAATTTTGAATATTCATATATTATCTTCTGTATTTAAAATCTGTCGGAAAATTGCAACTTCCTGTCCCAAACTTTTAACGCACGAAGCACAACCCAGGAAGAACATTCCATTCATATTTTTCTTTTTTTCGTTCTCTATGAATTATAGCAAACGTTCTAAATGGGCTAAGATGTAAAAATAAATGTGAGTTGTGGTTCAAATTGCACAACAAAGAAAAAGCTAAAATAAAACTTAAGATTTCTGAGGTCTTTTACACTTTTTAAACTAAAAAGCAGTCGTAGCCTGCAGGTACCTCTGCCAAGGCAAAGCTATTCGCCAGGTGGCGTCACCATCTTTGGTTTTGCAGCGGTCGCTTATGCCCCCTTTAACGCAATGGTAACGAAAATTTCAAAGTGATCCAGAATCCAGGATTCCTGCCGGCATCACTTGTAGCTTATGCCATGCCCGACATACCCTCAGAATTTCAGAAAGATTCGTTTATAACTTTTTGAGTTATCTTGCTAACAGACAAACAAACAAACAAAAACCGGCAAAACATAATCTCCTTGGCGGAGGTAAAAATAAAAACTGAAACAGCTACATTTTTCAAACCAATTTTCTAGTCCTCATGGAAAGCCGTGTGCTGCTACTTATCACAACTTACTGGAGGCTGCAACGCACGCATAGCAACGCAGAGGCAGCAAAAGTAGCCTGCTCGATCATTACAAGTAGTCTTATGCAGCGGCCGGAAATGAACGGCTCCTAATACTACCAGTACCAGCCATCCTCTGGCTGTGAACACTAGGCCTACAGAAAGAAGTGCATGGGAACTAGTCATTAGAATGTCGATCCGCTAACTCTCCGCAAATCCGTTGTGGATCTTCGGCTCGAACGGACGAAAATGTCATCCCACTGCCGACATTTATGCTTAGCACGTGCAGTTTTTTTTTTAAATTTTGAATGACAATAATTGAAAGTCACATACGTTTACAGTAAATCGGGACACCGCGCAAGGTGCAGTAGTGCTATGCAAAATAGGCTATGCGTCACTCTTTTAGGTTTTTGACGTCCGATGACTTTGGCCTTTCAGCTTTCAGAAACTTTTAGTAAAATCGATTTGAATCTGCAGTCCATGCCCCCCCCTACTATGATCGCATCAGCCGTCTTGCTGCAGCAGATTATCTATCAATGTGTGCATGTCGCAACGCGACGACTGAAAAAGCAGGACGTGACAACGCTGCACCGTAGATTGGAGGGATGAACAACGCGAGACTTGTTTAAATCGTCGACTAAATGATCACAGAACGTTTTCTTTCCAGCCGATGTTCTGGAAAGTGTTTCTTTTACCTCCTATCTACAGTTTCTACACCGTGAGTCAGAAAACCGTGTCACCAACTTTTGTCTGTGTCTAGTGTGCCATTCTATCAATTCTAATAATTTTATCACCGACAGACTCCACACAGTCGCGGAAAATTTGCAATGAAATTATCGCCAAGATCCCATCATAATCTTCAACCCGTCGCTGTGAAATAGGCCTACACATTTGTAAAAATTGCACCGACGGCCGAAGCACAGCAACGGCAAACTAATAGGGTGTTTACACAATCGAGCAAACATCGAGCAGCTAGTTCGAGGTTCTATGGTAATTAGCATGCTAATTAGGAGGGCGGACGGGTTGTAATTGGCAGGCCTATATAGCACGTGATCAGCTATGGGCTAAGAGCCTAAGCCTAGGCCTACATTTAAGCCAGGGGCGGGGTTCCAATAGGCATGCTTGAGCCAGCTCGATGTTTGCTCGACGTTTGCTCGTCGTGTAAACACCCTATAAGCGAGCATTATAAGCTAACGAAAACGTCGTCATGGTAGATGAGTTACTGAGTCCGTGTTTAGTGCGTAGGCTTAGCACAGTGTTCATATCGTTGAACTGGTTTGTGTAAAACAGGGCGTGATGTCATTAGAACGTTAAACAGTGGAAAGATGAACAACTAAAAACAGCGGCCGGCTGGTATAGAAGATTGGAAACTTTGTAACAGAGAGATGAGTTGCACGCGACGTCAGTTAGCTGGTGGAGGAGGACCGCCGGCGGACGCAGCGAGTAGACGTGCTGGCGCGCCTGCCGTCCCACTGCCGCCCATCGTGGAAGAACGACTTCTGGACACGACTGAGAACTCGGCAAAGGTTGGTGTTGTTGATGATGCGGCTACTGATTCAACCGACTGCTGTCGCTGTTGCTGTCTGCGACGTGACCTCGAAGCACCGCCAGCTTGGCGTGACCTTGACATTCACGGAGTTCGCAGCATGCTGCCGTCCAGACGTCGACGAACTGGCTCTGTTAGCGTAGTCGTTAGAAGGTACGTCTTAGTACCGATTTTTGTGAATAATAAGTTAAGTAGGCTTATTTGTATAGCGTGTTGCAATGCGTTTGGTGTGCTAGAAGAAATCGAGAAATGTTTGGTTCTGTTTTTTCGATCTACCCGGTATTCGTTTCAATGTCGTTGCCACAGGTTTCTTTCACCGTTGGTCTTTATTCTGTAGTGGGGGTTTCTAATTTTGTATTAATGCTATGTTACAGGTATAGTAGGAGCATGAGCATCAAGATGTTGTTAAAGGTTTTCGATTAGATAACTACTTGTGGTGGATTAGCAGTGGACTGTCGATTTATTGCACAGCATGTTGTAGAATAAATTTACAACACGTCGAAACAAGTGGAGTTCGGGCTTATTTTTAGTAGCAGCAAAGTCAACTCAACCTTCGATCCCTCCGGGGTAGATAAATCAAGTATCGGCTTGTCTGGCTCGGGCTAAGGCGGGGCGCATTCACCTGTGTCGTGCGGCAAGCAAAATAACACTGTGTGATTTCAAATGACAAGCGACGTAACGTAGCTCTGATATGGATTTCTTGTGAAAAGCTATAGACGCGTTTAACTCTATTTTTAAAAGTAATACCCCGTTTGCACGATCGAGCAGACATCGAGCAAACGTCGAGCAAACATTGAGCTGGCTCGTCCAGCTAACATATAGCCAGGTCGTCGAGCCAGCTTGATCGTGTAAACGGGGTATAACTGTTTGTAACGCGTAGAACGGTTTGGCTGCTGATATTGGTGACGTCAACGGCAGCTTTCATATACACGTCAGCTGACTGCGTCATCAACTACTTCAGACAGGAGCATCATCATCATCAGCAGCAGCAGCATGGTTACCATGGCGATAAGTTCGGCCTGCCCGCGTTTACCATCTGTAACCTTAACCCGCTCAGGTCAGCAGTTTTATGCCACCATGATGCAAATTTGCCGTCACCAGTACCGGCATTCAGTGGCGTCGTGAAACGGGGGAGGGAAGGTTATGACAGAGGGCAATTGTCCTACCCGACTAAATTTTAGCCTGAAGGATTGTTTTCTTATCGTCTTTCATCCGCGAAACAAAATGTGGGGCTGAAAATCCCTTGTGTTGTGGAAATTAAGGGACAAAATTGAAATACTGAGCACCCGTAGCTTTGCAGCAGATCTGGAAGGAAAATTGTAACTTTCTACCCCCAACTCTTTTAACCTACGACGCCGCTGCTAGCATTTGCTTGTTTGCTGCGGCGATAATCAATTTTGCAGCTTATAAGCTATATCGCGCTAGACCGTAGTTACATATTTTGCTAATGTTCAACGTACGGTGTCTTGTATTTTGCACACTACCACAGTCGATCAATCAACTAATCAGTCTCAGTTCAGGTGAAGGTTTAACTGAAAAGCCAGTTTTTAGATGTTAACAGAAGGACAAAAGTGACGGAGATGTCGATATCTCGCCGACAGAGTGTTTCATACATGTTTGAAGTCTTAGCAAAATGTTTTTGCTAAAAACGCGAATTCCCTTTAGTGGTGGCAAAAGGGCATCTCGTTACTTTATTTCGAAACTATCCATTTTGCCCCTGTTTACATTTTATGCCGAATAGCAATTGACTTTCGGTATTTAAATCGATAAATCAGCGACGGTCAGCAAAATTGATGTACAAAGTTTTAAGCTGTTTTCTCAGCAATTGTTTGGAATTTTAATTTGAAATTTTACAGATTTATTTACTGAAACCTTCTACATCTAAATGGCAAGTAAAATTTGATTCTGTTGAAAAACGACGAAGTTACAGATTTTTTAACATGACCGCCTACCGATTTTTCAGCGTTCAAAAATGTTCCAGCTACAACACCAATTTAATGACATCTTTGAAACAACACGGTTAAATAATGATCAAATGCCAGAATTCCATTGTCACTGCGAATGTTCGAAGTGTTCGCCACCAGCTCCTAGCTACAACACTAGCTTTCAGTCGCCTTATTTGAGAAATTTTTTACAGCCTTGTCGATCGGTCTTTCTGGCAGGTTGCCCCAGATAACCTAGCGCTTCCTCGAGTTCGGCGCTTGTTTTCAGCTTTGTTTTAAGCGTGCAGTAAGGCTCCAACATTGTACGTCATACGTGACAGTCCATTCAAGGAATTTGGAGGCCATTGGTTTTGTGATGATATCTGGACAGCTGGCCCGCAGCCAGTTCTGTGCACTGCATGACGTTGCGCGCTGTGTGTGCTGACGCGTCGTCGTGCTGGAAGATGAATCCGGTGGGCAGCCGGCAATTACTTTAGAGGAACGATAATTTTGTGATAATTTATAAACAATATAAATTGCTGTTTATCAAAACGCCACTGTGACGTCATTGGCAGTAACGTGTAAGCAGTTTTTAAAAAATTAAATAGCATTTTTAGCATAAACATTTTTGAACGCCGAAAAATCGGTAAGCGGTCATGTTAAAAAGTGTGTAACTTCGTCGTTTTTCAAGAGAATCAAATTTTACTTGGCAGTTAGATGTAAAGCGTTTCAGTAAATAAAACTGTAAAATTTCAAATCAAAATTCCAAACGATTGCTGAGTAAACAGCAAAAAACTTTAGGGGTCCACTTTTTTTCTGCCGCACCCTGTAGGTATCGTCTACGTCTATTTAATGTAACACACAACACAGAATTCGTGTACGTCTGCTATTACTTGCTACATAAAAACATAACGTTGTCGTACCCAGTCGTGCATTAGGCCTAAGTATGTAATATCTACGGCGTTTTGTTGTTGTAAAATGAATACACAAAAACACGCCATTTCAAGAAAAGAGCTAACATTTTCTAGAGAGACTCTTTCTCGACAGGGACAGGACACTCACTTACCGTACTTCACCAACTCGGCTCCTTTAGCTCTCGACCTTCCCCCCGTCCAATGCACTTCAAAATAGCCTTCACTGCTACTGATTCCCCCAGTGTCTTACATCGGCCGCCGTTCCGCATTGTTCTGTGGTGGCTGCAGGAAGTCAATGCTGGCCAGACATCGCTGGCCGCTGAGGTCGCGTGACGTCACAGGTCACGTGGACGGAAGTGTGTGGAGCGGAGTGAATGCGTCATCGTGGCACGTTTACAATACCAGTGGACACGAGCTTGACAACTTGCTGCTTCGGTACACATAGCAGGCTCACATACAGATTGTCTTGCTTACTAATACTATGCATACCCAGTGCCGATGTATTATGAAGCCGCACTCTGTCAAGTCACAAGTCAAGTCGATTTTTTAAAAGTTTAAAACATTTCAATGAAAATTTTTTTTCTGACACCCTGTGTTATATGTCTACCTTTTATCACGGTCTAGAATGTAACGAGGCATAATGAATTTTTGGGCCGTGATGAAACGTGCTTATTTTACGACTGTGATCGGCAGTATATCTGTAGGAACAGTATAGAATATCACGGCAAAAATAGCAAATAACACATCAAACTTTTGTGAAAATGGCAAAAATCACGGCATCAAATTACGGGCCCAAAACCATTAGAAAGTCTATAAAGCTCAACATCATAGCATTGACGACCATCATTACATGTAGTGCAAAGCTTTCATTTGTAAAATTTTGTCGCTGTGGAGCATTAAAATACAAATTTTTACAACGACGTCACGGTCACCTATTGAGCCAGTAAGTAACAAAGCATACAGACTTTGGCAGCAGTAGCAAAAATAAATATTTTGTGTTGGAATCACACCATTTGTGTTAATGAAAAACGAGGAATTATTTTGAAAAACGTAAAAAAACGGTAAAATCAAGACCTTTTGGCTAAAAACACGGCGAAACACGGCATTTTGGCAAAATCGCGGCATTTGACAAAAATCACGGCTTCCGTGGTTTCCGTGTTTCCGCGATTAACTACTGTGCCTAGTGTGTCTGGCATGAGAATGCGTGTTATAAACGAACACGAAAGACGTTTCAATCGTCACACTCAACTGGAGTGAAATTACGGTCACTGAAGACACCGTGGTGAGAGATAGGAGGACAAAGTATATGATTGTCATGACTTGAGTACGTTTTGTCGTGGCTTGATGTCGTTGTGTGATAATAACTGATTATTGCATTCAGTTGTACGGCGGACGGGCTTCGGCACTGTTCGTCGTTGAACTTCAGTCGACGAATCACATCGCACGGTGTGTGCTACAGCTTCACGTCTCTACAGCCCGGTAATTTACACGCGCCATTATTTGTACTCACTCACTTACTTAATTCCCGACAGGAAAGATACGGGTGTTCACAGTTCTAATTTTGCCTCTATAAATTGCCCAAATTTTCTTAGTACTTAGTAGTTTTAGCCCCAAATTTTGTATTTGGGGAGGACACTTTTCCGACAAGAAGAAAATTTTCCGGCAGGCTCAAATTTAGGGAGGGGAGCAGTTGGCCCTGTCCACCTGACCCGTGCCCCCTGTCAGTGCTAAAAGAAGCGTAGAAATAAGCTGCAGCTATTGTGCAGTGGACACCATAAATAACGCATAGGTCTGCATGCTAAATCAGTGGTCGGGTGCCGTGCGCCGCCACACCCGGAAGTTGCTGATTTACTCGTCGTCTTCGCGCATGCGTGCGATACCGGAAGCCAAGCCGCCTTGTCTGTGTGTGTCTCGTGTTCCGGTCTAGCAAGCAACAGTTTGTACAGCGCATCAGTGGATGCGTTCGTCTTGGCTAAGTGACAGTCGCAAAATGAGCCTCGTAAAAAGCACCCGGGGTGGGTGGCGGCTTGACGGAAGAGCGAAATAATTTACCAAAACCAACAAGAACATCGTAACATGTTGTGTCGCTGCCTATAGTAGACGATGCATTGTGTCTTTGTTTTACCTTTGCTTACAACTTTGACGTGTTTTCCGATTTCCGGACAGAAATTTTAGACAAATCTTATACGATTAATGCGCTGTGTTCTTGTGCAACTGCATGTTACTGCGTTACTTTGTAGACTACTGTCTTTGCAAGCTGCCTTGTGGCTTTGAAACTGTCATGTACAGTGTAGGCTATAAGAGTACCACTCCATTGCTTAATCGTTGGAATTCATGTACAAATTTTTTCTTATTTTTTGTAATCCTGTAATGTAATCACTGCTTGAAGTGGGACTGCATGGGCCAGTATGATTTACCGACACTGCCTCGCCTAATTGGCGGACTGGAAAGAATACCGCCATTTCTTTTTTGAGATACTTACAAAATTGAATACTAAATACAAATTATGATCGGCAACCGACACTTCTACCGGTATACTGACACTTATTTTTTTATTCCAAGCCGCGAATGTAATTTACTGCTGCAGTGACTATCTGTCCCCGCTTATTAGGCCTAGTAGGCTATGTTGCCAAACTATACTGATCGTGACATCTTTCGTAAAATTTCATTGTTCCATGCATTGAGTGCAGTGCCATTTAGTACGTGGTTTTCCGTAGATTTTCGCACGCCAATTTGACTTCATTCGTGAAGACGTTTTTTTCTGTCTTCCGGCGGTCGCACAAACATTCTGTAGCCTACTTCAAGATCCTATAGCTATACTTTGAAGCAGACCGTCGGTCATTTATCAATAATATATGGTTTTCTTGCGCTGCAGTTATTGGTGACTAGAACTCGTTATGATCGTACTGTGTAAGAAATATCACGCTGCGGTGAGGTGGCAATTGATATGCCGGTTGGTCGGCAGATCCGTGGACCGTTATTAATAAGCCACCGTGACCTCAATATACCGTAGCCTATAGACTGGCGCTGTGACGTTTGCAGAAGTCAATAATCTAATGCGATATTGCCGACTGATGTGGCAGTAAGACGTGGCAACAGATTGTCGTCGTGAACAGTGACTCATCCTTCAGAAGAATTTTGGTTTATTCCTAGTTTTATAGTTGCCCCCGGAAAGTTGTATTCTTAAATGTGGTACAAAGGCGAATGTATTAGGCTATGGATAAAGATTGATACTCATTAACAACCATTTAGTTGAAATACTATGTTGTGAACAATTTCACGACAACTTTTTTTGTTCGTTGCCGTGGTATGAATGGTGTAGCTTTCACGAAACAAACTACTCGTACCTGACCTATGCTAAGATAACAGTCACATTGACAAGCAGCTGCAGCAGCAGTAAACGGTGAATGAACGAGTAGCTCAGTTTAATAATGGAATTCCTGACATGGCAGCGATATTCGGCATAGCATATCTTTCATAAATTCATGCAAGGGGCTGGCTCTCCTTTTCAATTTCAGCTTGTCGGGATTTGTTTTTCTAGCATACAAAATTGCGAGCCGGAATTTTTTATACTGGTATTGGGATAATTTAATAAAAAAAATTCAAAAATCGAACTTCTGTATCTCCTCTGTTGGAAATTTGCAGTTGTCTGTCGCTAAAATGCAACTTCTTGCTTCTCTCTTCTCCTTCACACGACGCCGCTTGCTAAACTCTCTGCATTAAACGAACGAATGAATAAATAAATCCATAAACAAATACGCAAATGTGTCAGTAAGACATTGGATGATTTAGCAGCCTATAGGCCTACTAGTAGGCCTACTAGTGTCGTACCGGTCATTCATCTCCACAAACTCACAAGTGCACACAAACGTTGAGAGGCCGCTGTACTCTTTTCCTTTACGTACAATAACACAGTACATTAATAGGTGCCAAGGTACCGTGATTCTATCATCAAAGAACAGTGAGTCTTTTGATTAGACGGATGTTTGGCCTACATAATGGCATATAAGACATGCTATCTTTGTTCGTATGTCTAACATTGTCGTTATGTTTCCTTTCCTCATCAGACTCGCTTACTAGTGGCTGTCTCTGATGATATTGCTGCTCACTCGCTGTAATCACTGTTGTTCCTAAAGCGTGTACAAAGCGACAAAACTAAACTAAAAATAATTATACCGGTGCCATTTAGTAACGTTGCATGGATTGAACTGTAGGCCTATGTACTAATCGAAAAAAACTCCTAGTACAATTTCAGGTCATTTCTGTCGCTTTGCACACACCTTGACGTTCTTAGTTCCTATACCCATTGCAAAAATTCGTTAAAATTAAGAAATCCTAGCTGGTGCAGAATTCGTTGAAGTCAGTTGAATATTTCGTCGTCTAAGGACATTACGTAAGTCCTACACCGCAGACATACTGCACGTCGCTTACGAAACAAGCTAAAATTGACAAACTGGTTTTCTACGCTTTTTGACACCCTAAAGCTCTGCTGTAGCTGTAGAACGTCTTTGGCACAGTGTGTCGTCTGTTCGTCTGTCTATCTGTCTGTAACGGATGTATTGTGGCTAAACGGTAGGCCATAGGGGAAACATTTTGCACGAATAATTAGCTACGTGTCTTAGATCTAGGCGTGTAAAAATTTTAGCAATCTAGCGCAAGGGAAACGTTTTAAACTTCGGGGGTGAATAGAAGGGGGTAGAAAAATGTGCGTTTTTCAACAGAAAACTGGTCATATCTCGGAAACGGTGAGAGATACGGCCAAGGTTACTGTTAATCACTAATAGGAAGTGGCATACACCTTTACAGATGAAATGAAAATCGTCGACCTGAAATGACCTTGAAGGTCAGTTCTGCGACAGGAACTGTATATAGACTATATATAATGAAGTAAACAAATTTGCTAAAAAAAACTCACAACTAAGCAGTTCATAAAAGACTCGTTGCATTTAAATTAAAGATCTCTAAACTATTTCATACGTAAGCATAAGCCTATGGTATAGGCTTACAGATACGCGCGCGTGCAGTGCGAGTTAATTGAGTTACTTCAATAGGCCTACTGCCAAAGGGAGACATAATCACGCAAACAGTCGCTTAATCTGTAATACTATCTACGTTAATTGCAGCTGTGAGCATATTATCTGAGATCCAGACAACCATTTACTAGCATTAGTCGTGTAGTAGTAGTTTAGGTAATCAGTGGAATAGCGATACTTAAGTAGGCCTAGGTAGTACTTCCACGGTACTCTGTATTCTGAGTACATTATTATAGCATTGAAACCACATACGAGTTATAAACTTAGCTGATGGATTATAGTTCTATGATGTAACAGCCGCAAAGGTCATTCAAGGTCATTTTAAATGTTTTTTGTTTAATTACTTTAGTCATCGGTCATGCTCGTAAGCCTATGTCAATCAATCAATCGATTAAATTTATAGGCCCTATTTCAGGTTTAAAACCCATGAGTTGTAACTCTTCTGGAATGTAAGTTCGTGATGTTCGCAGGCATGTATCTCGTTATTTAGGAATTAAAATTGTATATACTATCAATTTGTCACTTCGTGATCTGGCGGCGTGACGGTGCACATGGACTTACCATCAGGAGGTTGTGGGTTCGACTCTCATCCAGTTGCGTCGCTATCATTGGTTACTGCTTGGATGGCTGACTGACTGCAGGTAGGTGAACCGCTTCGGTATATTAGGCCTAACCAACTCAGCCTTTCATCTCTCCGGTGTAAGCAAATAGAGTACTGTGTCGGCCTGCTTGGCTGAGTCCTAAGGCAGATAACACTGTGTGATCCCATATGGCAGGTGACGCTCCGTAGCTTTGCGATAGGCTAAAGATTGTGTTTTTGTATGCTGTATGCAGTTGGTCGTCTGCGGTTGGTTTTAAACGCGGAAGGGTACGAGTACACAGACCTAGCTTGGCAAGGAACCGGTTTACGCATCGTGTTTCACTCGCCGGACGAGCGTACTCCTGCGATGCCGGAAATAGTTCGCGGCGCCATCTTGTCGGTCGGTGGGCATGTGCACATCAACTTCCGCTCAACGCAGGATGTATGTCATCAACTACTTATTTTTATTTATTCATTCATTTTGTTTAAATCATACACATAGGCCTATCGGTTTAAGCATAGACATGCTAAGCATAAAACATGTAGGCTTACACCAAAAACAGACAAAATGTGTTTCGCGCCGAATTCTTGCCGTTATTATCCCAAAACGGACGTCGACGTTATTTAAATTAAGGTAAATTAATTTTCCAGGATAAACAAGTGCACGTGTTTCACTGAATAGCATTTTTATTTGGACTTTTTTAGAATGTTTTAGTTGATCTCGGGTTGTTTTTGTTAGGCCTAGTTTTTGTTTTGAGCTTATGGTTTTAGTGACAGTCATCAGTGCGATTTTTGTTGTTGCCTCATACTATGACGCCCTACTGCCTATTGTGTGTGGCTTAATTTGCTATGCGCTTGTGCTTTGGGCAAAACATAATGAATATGCTAATAATCTAGATGCTGATTGCAATGGCAGTCTAACGAAGTACTGCATTTTTTCATTATTTCTGTCTACCAGGCTTACTCGTGTACCTCTGAGGAGTCCGGTGCAAGGCATCATGGTATTGATTGTGTTAGTTCGTGTCGCGCGGACGTCATAGAACAACGCTGTGGTTGCATTCCGTTCTGGCTAACAACATCGTGGAAAGGTTTCTATGTTTTTTTTTCAAGAAACGCTAGGTCTATACTAGATTGTCCATTAAACCATAGGGGGCCTATAGCTTGCACTGCTACAGTTTTTCGCAGTTTTCGGCTGAAATCGTGCGTTATAAAACAAACAACGGTGTAGCCTAGGTAATCTAAACGTGGTTTAATTACGCTACCGCACTGTCTGGAGTGGTATAAGACAATTTGCGTGCTTCCTTACCCACTCCAGCAATTTTGCATATCGTTGTATTTTTTCCATTTTAAATGTCACTTTATTTCTTAGCGTTAAAGCTATACATGTGTCTTGCTGTCCTTATGGGAAAAAGGTTTGGATTTTTGTGTTTTAAACTTCGATTTTAAGTTGTTTTTAAGTATTAAAAGTGTAATAATTTATCTTCGCTGAAATTACGAATTGGTTTCCTTATTATTTGCGGCAAGAGGAAGCGTGAGTCAACACAATTGAATTGATTCTATTGCTATGCCACGCTGCGAGGGCCGCTCCGACGGACCTTGCCCCGACGGGCGAAATGACTCCACGGTACGTGGCACCCAAGGTGATCTCATGCTATGCCGTGCCTGTGACGAATACAGGTTTCCGACTATGCAGAAGTCTTCTTCATGTGAAACGCGTTCTAAAGCGATCTCTAACGGCAAAAAAACAATCGATTAAAACGCGAAGTGACAGTAAACAAAAACCAGTCAGCGACACAGCGACACCTGCGAGCGCTATTCAGTCAGTAGTACCGTCAGGTTCGGGTCTGAAGGCTACAGCTGAAATACGCTCTGGAAAAATCAAGCAAACTCAGGCAGATAATAGTTCAGTTGTTGGTGACAATGTGACAAAGACAGTCACATTGTCGACATCCACTCTCGACGATATTTGTCCGATTTGTCACGAAGGAGCAGATAATACTTGTATACGTTGTGATATTTGCAAAGAGGCTTATCACCAGGAATGTTGCGGTATGTCAAAAGATGTATTTGCTGTATTGATCAGTATTATTGGAGAAGCAGGATGGGTATGCTTGGAGTGTCGCACGGAACGTGGAAATTGTATCAACTCGTTACGTGCAACACTTACAAAGACAGTCGAAGAACTTGCAACTGTCCACTTGTGTGTGGCTTCATTGAAAGATGAAATTGATGAAATGAAAAGTGTACCAAGGATGTCGGCGCCTAAGACTGAGGAGAAACCGAGAGCTACTATCACCGAAGATTCCGGTACCCATGGACATAAGCGAGCTGGTATCTCCGAACTATCGCTTGAAGTGCACAAGACATTAACGGACATTTCAAGGCGAAAATGTAATGTTGTTGTAACTGGTCTGCCAGAGTCACCTGATGGTGACACCGAATCGGAATCAAATGAGATGTTATTCACAAAGTTGTGTGAAGAACATTTAACATTGAAGCCATCGCTTGCACCCAGAGGATGCAGAAGACTAGGAAAGCGAACCAATTCTGCCACACGTCCACGACACATGCTAGTGCATCTCAGATCAGAGTCAACTGCTTCTGATGTACTAAACGCTGCAAAAAAATTACGGCGGAGTGACGATCCAGGAATTGCTGAACAGGTTTACATAAATCCAGACTTGTCTCCCGCGGAAGCTGAACTGGCATTTAGGAAGCGGCAGCAGCGCCGTGCAGCAAGAAGTCAGTTAAATCCGTCTGCAGCTTCAACACTTGTGAGAAATGAGGGTTTATCTGATGCTGTGGACATTCATACTACAAATGTGCGTGCTACTACTACTACTACTACTACTACTACTACTGGAACTGGAAACGACTGTAACAATCATAATACAACCGGACATCCTTTTCAGAGTAACTGACTTCAGGACACTTTCGTGTTGTACTTTTAATGCACAAAGTATTGTAAATAAGTTGTGCGAGCTCCACTACATTTTGTATCAGGGTAAATTTGACCTAGTCTTCATTACAGAGTCATGGTTGCATGAGGGTATCAGCTCAGGGTTGCTGGACCCAGAGTCGCAGTGTTATGTAATACGTAATGATCGAGCTAATGTGCAAAACGGCACTCGTGGCCGTGGGGGTGGAGTTTGTGCGCTTATAAGTCGCACATTAACTACAGCAGAGGTTTCTTTGTCAAATAAGTACAAAAGTCTGGAATTGCTTTGTTTTGATTTGTTATATGGTAGAACAAAATTACGGTATTTCATTGTGTACAGACCGCCCAATTATGATAGAATTGCTGAGCAGTATATCGAATTACTGGTAGATTGCTTAATATCCTGCAAAAGTAGGACACACACTAATATCATAATTGGTGACTTAAATTGCCCTAAAATAAATTGGCAGTTATCTTTATGTTGCAGTCAAGATCCCATGCATAAGACTTTATTTGATTTTGTAATCGATTCCGGTTTTTGCCAGTTTGTTGATTTTCCAACTCGTGGTAGCAATGTACTTGATTTAGTCCTTGCTGATGATGATCAGATAGTCACAGCTGTTAGATCTGACCCACCTATTGGACACAGTGATCACTTGGTGATAAGATTTATTGTAGTGTTAGACTGTACAAATGTTGTTAAACATTGTGATGCGACATCAGATTCATATATATGGCGCCAGGCTGATTTTGATGGTATGTGCGACTTCTTGTCTGATGTTGATTGGCAGTTGACGATTTGTACCCATCCCTCCGCAAAAGCATCTTGGGAAACATTTCTCAATGTGATCCGTTTTGCTGTAGATTAGTTTGTACCAAAGTACACTAGCACTGCAGAAATTAGTTATCGTAAATGCAAGCGGTATCCTCGAAATATACGTAAATTGGCCATTAAAAAGCAAAAATTGTGGAAAAAATACCGTGATGACCGTCATAACCCAGTTATCAATAGCCAGTATCGTGAGTGTGTCAATATCTGGCGGCAGCAGTTGAATAGCTATGAAAAGCAAATAGAAAGTCAAGTCATTGATTCAAACAATTTAGGTGCTTTTTATAAGCATATAAACAAACGTATTACCTGCAGGAACAGTATTGGTACTTTACTAAGTAATGATGGAAATCTTATTTCTGAAGACGGTGAAAAGGCTGCATTGTTCAACAATTATTTCGCTTCAGTAGGGACTGCCGAAGATGGTAGAGTACCCCTTTGTGACGCTGTAACGGGCAGTGGCTGCGTTATTGACAATGTGGAATTTACAAAAGAGCAATTGAGGGTAGCAATGGGAAAATTAAAGAGCAACTTGTCGAGTGGCCCCGATGGGCTACCCCATTGTTTTTTAAGCGTCTGAAAAATTGCCTAGCAGAACCACTAGCTCTTGTTTTTAACCAGTTACTGTCTGTGGCCTTTGTGCCTGCTGACTGGAAAAAAGCAATAATAACACCGGTGTTTAAGAAAGGCATTGCTGGAGATGTCAGCAATTATCGGCCAATATTGCTAACATGCATACCCAGTAAACTTATGGAGCGTATAATTGCACAAAGGATCTATGAGCATATGGTAAATAATAATATACTCCATCACGCGCAGCATGGATTTTGTAAGGGTAAATCAACAGCCACAAACTTGCTTGAAACACTTAACGATTGGACGTTAGCTATACAAGATAAACACTCAGTAGTGGTTGCCTATATCGATTTTAGTAAAGCCTTTGACACTGTCAGTCATAATAAATTGTTTGTCAGATTGGCTTCGTA
>Ga0209367_1005794_pt1 | contig 17108 bp, 3 predicted proteins | sample WorMetLIZISLAND2_FD_187412 | JGI IMG/M metagenome (GOLD analysis project Ga0209367, IMG submission 187412) | Marine gutless worms symbiont microbial communities from Max Planck institute for Marine Microbiology, Germany - Olavius geniculatus... ... | reverse complement strand
CATTTTTAGTGTGATCATTTTTGAATGCCAAAAAATCGGTAGGCGGTCATGTTAAAAAATCTATAACTTTGTCGTTTTTCAGCAGAATCACATTTTAATTGGCTGTTAGATGTAGAAGGTTTCAGTAAATAAAGCTGTAAAATTTTGTATTAAAATCCCAAACGGTTGCTGAGAAAACAGTGAAAAATTTAGGGGTCCACTTTTTTCTGCGGCACCCTGTAGTTAACAGATCTTGCCGATCTGTGTGCTCAGATCGCTGATCTGAAGGTATATAATTTTGCCTAAAACTATCAGATTGTCGATCTGAATGTATCCATTTTGCCAGTCTTTCAGATTGCTGATCTGAAGGTATCAAATTATGCCCAAAACTGTCAGATTACCAATCTGAAATACCAGTAAAAATTGATATGTTCAGATCGCCAATCTGAACGTATCACCGTGCCAGAGATAAAGAGAAGTAAATGTCACATTTATGGGATCCTGGATTCATTTGAGTGAATGGCTTTGTAGAACTAAAGTTGGTGCTAGCATGTTAGCAATGGGTGCTGTGATTAACCGGTGTCAATTTAACATTTAACTGGTCAGACATGTGACCCAGTACAAATTATATTGTTGTTAAAACTTGGCTGTTGGCTATTGTTGTTGTTGTTGCCACTGTCCGTGGTAATTATAACAGTATTGTTTACAGCATTGTCACTAAGTTTGTTTCTCTGTTACTATGATAATGCACTCGGTTTATCACAGTTTGGTCAACGCAGGAGTTCCAGTTCCATTTCAGATGCATGCATCTGAAATGGAAACGGAACTCCTGCATTGTTCGATGCATCCAGGGAATTATGATAAGCCGAATGAACCGCTGCACTTTGCATGAACGTATACTGTGACCACTTCTAGAATTCTATTGAACTTCAATTTTGTAGGTCAAAGGTCAAGGCCACAATATCAGATTTTCTGATTTTTTACCATTGCATGATAGGGCCTCAATGCTACTAGCTACATTACCAGGCTGGCCCAGATGACTGTCTGGAGGATAACAGGGAAGATTATTAGAGCTACCATTATTGTTAATTACATATGCACATGTATAATGGATTTCTTATAATTTTAGGTTTAACTTGTTTTTTGGTGTTTTGTGTTTCTGTAGAGGTTAAACTTACCATTCCATTACTATGTGTTTGTGTGCATTCTGCCTAGAAAGGCCGTTCCCGAAATGACCTATATCGTGTTGGGCGGGATGTTAAACCTTACTCACTCACTCACTCACCCAGCTAAGCCAATAGCTATTGCTTGATACTGATCAACGTTGTTGCTATAAATATTGCACATGTGGCTACTATGTGCAGTAGTTAGCTTTGTTCAGTGTTTGATGATGTTGTAGTTGTTCTTGTTATAGTTGTTGTAGTTGTGATAAACACATCAGGCATTGCCTGTTCAGGCACTGTAGTGGTAGATTCCCAAAGTGACAAAGAAATCCAGCATATTTGTATATTTTTCTATACGTGAAATGCATCTGACATATCTGAACACTTATTCACATGGTGCTGTTCGGTGTATGAATGAATGAATCTTTCTAGAGTTGGCTCTGACCTTTGGTTTTCATGGGGAAATGATGGTGTGATGAACTAATTATGCAAGTGTTATGAGGCAATCGGTCAACTCGTATATTGTGTTTTTGTTTTATATAGAATGATGATAAGTTTGTCTTGCTACCAAACTACATGTTTGAAGATTCATATATCACCATACATGGTAAGAGAAAATTTATTTATTCAGGGTGGAACTGAACCAAAGACAGTTGTTGTTGAAACACTTTAAATGTTTACTTCAGGAAATATCCACCAAATACTTGCAGATTTCAAGGTTGAAAAACTTTGCCATTTGCACAATATTGTCTGGTAATGCTTACTGTCATCACAGATGAATATTCTAAGTTTTTGTGGTCTAACTCTTGGCGTGAGTTGATAGCGATGTGTGATGTTTGTTGCGTTATCTTTTCCCTGATGTAAATGTAAGTATGTTAATGTTTATTGGTTGATAGACCTAATAACACTGTGTTTGTAACAACAGTGTGATTGTGTTGGATGTTGTGTACATGAATAGGTCTGTGTATGTCCGATAGTAAGACTGGTAGCGTTCAGGTCCAGTGGCTTTTGTTGCAACTTGACTGCATGGAAGAACTGTACAAGATGAACACGGAGGTGAATACAGTCTCATTGCTGATCCACTGGCTGTAGTGGTTTGTTTGCAATTTTGCAAGATAAATACATTACTGGGGTTTTGACTTTCAAATCTGTCCTTATTCTGGGCCTTGGGTCCTCGTTTAGTGCTGTTAATTGGAGCCACAAGAGGTTTCCTGCTAAATGACATTTTATTTAAGCCATCAAAGTTACCAAGGTGTGCATACACGGTGTTTCATAAAAAGGACCTCTTTTTGTTTTTTTTAATAATTTATGCAAATTATGAGCAATTTACATGAAATTTTTACCAGTTGTAGCTGACAAAATACTAATTCGAAATATTTGAACAAAATATGGCAGTTGATTAAATATTCTTTGCTAGTTGTGATGTAACGCTGACGTCATAATGTGTCACAGGTACAAACTTGCTGGTCTCAACTGGTGCTGTCAGTTGCTACTCCGCTTCGATGGTGAACTTAATCTAGTTCATTAATGAAAAATGCTTATCGTGTCAGCACTGAGCAACATGGAAACATGAAATTGGGCGTCTTGTGATCCAAAAACTCAACATCTTGCAAGCTCAGTGTGATAGTGCACTGTCTTGCTCGAACATGTGAAAGACCAACTATCCCCACAGACATGTAAATTTGATCGCTTTGCACATTTTTGCGACTGCAACTGTAAAACTTCAAGTATTTGACGCCAGTGAACCAGATTTTTCACTATTGAAGCAGGGTAGCAACTAGCAGCACCAATTGGGATTAGCCTGTTTGTACCCGTGACACATTATAGTGTCAGCGTTGCATCACGACTAGCAAAGAATATTTAATCAACTGCCATGTTTTGTTAAAACATTGTGAATTAGTATTGATTCAGCTACAACTGGTAAAAATTTCATGCAAATTGCTCATTATTTGAGTGAATTATGAAAAAAAACAAAAAGGGGTCTTTTTTTATGAAACACCGTGTATATTCTAGAGTCGAAGTTAGTAATAGAGCAGTTACAAAACATAAGTCTCTGTCAGCATGTATTTTTGTATTTAGGTCAATTTGCATTGCATTCATGTAATTGTATGTGCAGGCAGAAGCTCACATGTTCTCACTGTTTGCACAAAATCCGCAGAATGTCAGCAGCAAGTTTGAGATGTGGTTGAATGCCAATCGCACTGTTCGTGATGTCCCAGTTCGCTTCAAGTTCTCACAGTCTGAGAAGCTCGACTGCATCAGCAAACAGATATTGCAGCTTAAGGTACTGACATTTATATTTTCATATAAATGAGACTTAGATATCATTGCATTCGAAATGACTATAAGTTAAATGCGCATAATTGAGCCAAGAACTTTCCATTTGTTTAACTTTGTTTTCGCAAATTGTTGCGGTTGCATAGCCTTGATTTTATACACTGGATTTATTTGTATATCTGGTTTTCATTAGCATTGTTATGAAACTGGTGCCGTTAATAAACTATCCACTCACATGAGCCAGTGTGGTTTGGTCTGGTTGCTTGTATGCTGATGAAGCATTTTGCTGTTTTCAGGATGAATCTTCTGCACCTTACTACATAGCGTCACCATCTTCCATTATCTCTGTACGTATTTTCTGAGCAATCTGAAATGTACCAGTATCACTCCTTAGTTGAGTCAGATTTCTGATCATGATTCTGAAGTGCATTATGCAGCCATTTGTCTTACTTGCCCACTAGTGGACATTTGGGCCTATAGTGCAGCTAGCAGACATACCATTGCTGCATTTGGCAACCCTAAGCAAATGGAAATGTAATTTTTGTATTAAAAATGCAACGTATGTCGGCTAATAAAATAATATGTTAAAAATTTTTTCTGTTAAAAACTTACACTGCCGTGGAAGTTAACAGTCACACCAATTGTATATAGTTTTCTTCAGCGCAAACAAGCTACTGTCCATTGTCCAATTCCATTCTGCTTTCGGGACCGTGTCTTACCTGGATTAAATCTAAATGTATCCCATTTATGTATGAACAGAAAGTGATATAACAAATGCACTCATGCACATAGTTGTATTAGCAGGTTTCATACATGGATCATCCACAAATCACAAAGTGACTGGTAGACGGCACAGAACTGCTATGATGATCAGTTTGAAGTCTAGTCTAACTGGTTAGACAGGAGAAAGGACATCAGGCCTGTAAAAATTGTGTCACAATTATTTCTATAAGTTGACTTTTGGAGGCTGCATTGACTTGGAATATAAACAATCCAGGAATAATGTTGGAAAAATGAGCCAGTTTAACAAAAATCGAATGAAAGGTATATTTTTTGTCTAAACATTTGTCTTTGTTCATAATCAGATCCACTGAAGATGCAGTTTGCAGACATTACCGATGTAGGTTGTGTTTAAATGGGGCAGGTGGATGGCCATATGAAAACGACGTTGAACATCACAAGTGCTGTAAAAAAGCCACATCTGGATGCATCAGAGGTAACAATACAACATGTGTTCAGTCCTTCAGGTTATTTTGTATGTTTTTGCTAAATTAGTAACAGCTATTATAATGTGAGTGAGTGAATGAGTAAGGTTGCTTATAGCCGGCATAATTAAGCAAAAATGTTGTTATGTGCCGCAGCCAAAATTTACAAAATTGCTTTAAGTAGTCACTTATAATGTTTGAAAGTGAAGTTTCTCTGTCGGATCTCTGTTGGCAAATTGTTCCATAGCCAAGGACCAGGTGCCGTAAAACTGTTGTCTCCAATCTATGACAAGTGTCATGGAAGCTTGATGTAGGCAGTGATAGGGAGTGTGTTAGAAATGTGGAAACCAATTAAATATCTGAGTTGTAATTAGCACTAATTTAACAGAATTCAGCTGTTGGACTGTGTATCTGCTGGTCTAGGTAACATACCGTGTTGCCAGCGCATGGAGTGATGGTGTCTATCATTTGTATGTTCGTGTTTTACCAGTTGGCAACACCACATACACTGCCAACGGTATGAAGTTGTGCAGTTTTTGTATTTGTAGTAGAAAATTAAACCATTAAGCATATGGTAATGTCTGCTTTGTGTTTTTTTCATATCTTAGCATCAAAACATTTAATTATGTCACATATGTGACTCTTAAAAAAGTTAGTTGGTTGATTAAGCCCAAATTCTATTACGCCGACTTTGTGACAAAGTCTGCTACAAAGTCGTGCACTTTGTCACGGACACTAATCATGAAAGTCTGCAACACAAATCATGTCACCGACTTTCATGATATGTGTTGCGGACTTTCGTGATTTGTCCACGACAAAGTCCTGTTGCAGACTTTGTTGCCAACTTTTTCCGTGCATTGTAACGGACTAAATTTTATTAGAGTGACACAAATGGATTTATCTTGGAATTGCCACGGACTTTGTTGCAAACATTTTGACATATCGAGATTGTTTTTGTCCGCGACTTTCATAATTTATGTCAACGAATTTCCCTGCGGGGAAGTTTCGGCGAAAGTCGGTGTAATGGAATTTGGGCTTTATTATGTTCTTTCTCCATTTTGCTGTGGTTGATTTTGTTTTTTGTGTGTTTTTTTCTCCACATTTATTTGATAAGATGTTGTGTTTTCGTTTGTAGTGATTGTGGAAATGCGGGGCCAGTACGGCTACCTGTCTGCTATTGAGTGGCCTCTGCTTCCAGTGAGTTGCTGCTATATGCAGTGTTTGATTTTTGAAAGGTGGTGGTTAAAGGTGATGTATAGCTCTTTGTGAGAGTGTCACCTGCCATAGAGGATCACACAGTATTTCCTGCCACTCAACACAGGTGAATGTGCCCCATCTTAACCCTAGCCAGACAGGCTAGTACTTGATTTACTTACCCCAGAGGGATGGAAGGCTGAGTTGACCTTGGTGTTGGTATGTATCTAGATGGTTCACCTGTCTGCAATCACCCATCCAAGTACTAACTACCACTGGGAGTCGAACACACAATCTCTCGATTATTATTCCAACTCCCTACCGTTACACTACCAAGGCGATAGTTCTGGCTTGTACTTGGGTATTTTAGTTTACTTGGTGTTGCACTTCACTTTGTGCATGCCGGTGTTTTTACCACTTCAGTTAACTGTGTTATTTTGGTTACTGGTTTGTTATTATTTGCTACAATATTACAATATGATAACTTTATCATGTTATTTTACGGCATTTAGTTCGTTAAACTCATAATGTGTTTTGCTGAATGCTGTGATGCTGTTAGTTTCATACGGAGTGTGCTTAGTGGCCTGCAGCCCTATTTACAAATTTTTGGCAAAATCATGGCATTTTACGAACATCATGGTTTTCGTGATTTTTGTGTTTCCACGATTTTCTACTGTTTCCATGATTTTCTACTGTTCTTAATAATAATAGTGTATTGATTGAATAAAAACAGATCCGGAGTGAAGATGTTTGTGATATGCTTGGCAGAAGTTTATTGTTGTTACTAGGTGGATGGTGTGATGTCACTACTGTACCTGTCGGCCGGGACGGCGTGGATAATTCTCTGGGCAACAGCTCAAAAGCACAGCCAGAAGATCCACATAGTCATTGGCTCTATCGCTGTCGCAGGTAAGGCGATCCTGTTCCGATGGACGCTGTTCCAGTGTTCACCATTCTGACAAACGAGGTTTATAGAGACAAAAAAATTGTGTATTTGGAAGCAAGATAACGTAACATAAAGGCAGAGTTGCTAAGGTTAGGGTCAGAGGTTAGGGTTAAAGTTAGAGTTATGGTTAGGCTAGAGGGCTGATGGAATAGCATCCATCGGAATAGTTAGTCAGAATTGCTGTCGCTGTCAGTTGCTTTTTAGGGGCAAAAACAGCTACTGCTTTAGCATGTCTTAGCTATCACAATTCTGTCCATCTGTCTCTTTCTTTGTCCGTCAGTTTGTTACACAGGTGGATCAGTCAAAAACGAAGCACGCTAGAATCACCAAATTTTCATCGTTGGCTGCCTGGAAGACTCTAGTTTCAGGAATCGTTAAGCTTTTCCATAAATTTGAAGAGGGTCACTCTGAATGAGGGTGTTTAATGAGAGGTGGGTGGAAAATAATTTGTGATTTTCAGCCAATAAGTCGTTGTATCTCAGTCACGGTGTGATATAGGGCCTAGGTTACTATTAATCACTAATATGAAGGCGTGCACTGCCTTCTGATTGGCGCCAAATTTAATGGCCGTGGATGACCTTGAATGCCAAAATAGGGGGTTTTATGGATTTTTTGGTGATTTCGGGCTGCGACACAGATTTTAAGAGTGAATTGCGCCGTCTTTATTAGCGAACTATGACGAAGTTATCATCCTAAATTGACGATTTTAGGTAACAGTTGTTATATACCATAAACAAAAGCGAAGAAAAGTGGCAAATACACGTGGATAATGCTGTTTGTCGTTGAGTATTTACAGCTGAGATCGTTTTAAGTGAAAACAAATCACTTCTAAACAGCAGTGTGCTGACACATACGAGTTCAGCGTAGTCTACAAAGTTTATTTTCTTAGGTTATATTCGTTGTCAGCCAAAAATGTATCAGTCCAATTTATGTTGATTCTCATATATTTGGCCTATATATTACACTTCGGTCAAAATTATACTGTTCTGAAGTTATTTTAATTTATATAGGGCATTTCGAGCGATGGCCATTGTTGTCAATGAAGCGTGATAGCTATTACGTAATTGGTTGTCAAGGAAGTGCTGTTGTCATGTGATCGAAATTAGCCAATGGCAAGCGTTGTTACAATTAAGTCTGTCACTTAGCTAAGTGATCTGCGGATTGTGTTGGTGCAACGGAATCGATTTAAGTAGCCGGTTAAGTACTGCTTAAATTTAAGTGGTACTTAACTAAGTACATACTTAAAATTGGTTGGTGCAACCGGCCCTAAGTCTCGATGTTCTAGGTCTAAGGAAACTGGCACACTAGGGCATCAAAGAGCGGTACTTCTGTAAAAGTTGATAGACTGACAGTTTTTGAACAGGAACTGCTATAGGCTTTTGTGCATCTCGTAGCATTAGCTCAAATTTCTTGTTTTACCACGTGGTTCATAATAAGTGGAAAACACATGCTTTACATAGATCAAGCAGCAGGAGAGTTTCTGAAGTGATTAGCCTCAATGTATGTTACACTTTTTTGTGTGTTACCCTATATATTTATATATATCTCTCCATTAATAGGCAGTGTTTGTTCGTTCATTTTGCATGATGTTGTTTCTATGATGTCTATGGTATACATTCACATATTTTCTAAAAAAAACCTTTGTTGATAATGCTTCCTGAGACAAAGCAACAGTGTTTGGTTTTTGAGGTTTGAAAGGTTTAAGATCAAAGTCGCAGCATTTGCCAAATGTGCTAAAAATAGATCTATAGGATTTTTTTAACACAGCCAAGAAATCATGTCAGATTATCAGCATCCATTTATATTGGTCATATGTCATAGATGTCTTTGTGTCGGAAGGTATGCATTTCATCTTGCAACCAAAACAGTAAGGGTGAAGTGATTTTAAACTAACAGTGTGTGTTTATTAAATGTATTGAACATGCATAGAACTGGCTGTATTGATATGCATATGTAGGGGCACTGGGCAGCACGATGTCTTTCATTGATCTCTCAGTACGCAACTCAGACGGTGTAGGCGGTAAGTGTTTTCAATTGCTTAACTCAGTGTTTTTAAACCGGGGTTCCGGGTTCCGCGAGCGTCTGCCAAGGGTTCCGCAGCTGGCCAGTAACAAATAACCTAGCGTGCAACATCACACCAGACAGTGTCATCGAAATACTCAGCATCAGTTTTTTTTTGTTTGAAATTGCATTTCTATGCGTCTTTTTGCATAGACTTACTGTGTTTGATCATTTTTGTTGTCAGTAAAATTTTGACATATTTGCATTTTAGGCTTAAGCCTATATCGTAAGCTTCCTACGCACGACATTATTCAACTTCGAGGCAGTATTGGAAATAAGAACGGAAAACAAGAACGTATTGATTAGGGTTATGGTTACGAAATCTTTTGGCCATTTACTTAGTTAATTCAATTCTTTAAAAACTCAGCTAAGAAAAATTAGAAAGACACGAAGGTTTGTCTTTTCCAAGGGCGTCCACGTGATAAATTTTCTGGGTTGGTGGCGGGGCTAAGCGGTCGTCGACGACCGCCTCGCCCGTCGTGTTTGGTTACATACAGTAACATACTGCTGCGTACTAATGCGGTCAAATTTCATATTGGTCATCTTTGTCTGTTTTGTTGTCTTCATGACTGTTCTGCCCTTAGTGCCCTGCTAGGGAAATGAGTCCGTAGATACCCCGTAGCTTCATCTTCGCATACGTCGCTGGACTCACGGATCAGTGCATAGGGTTACGTGAGTGATCTTCACGTTTGTGTAGGGTTCCGCGGCAACAAAAAGGTTGAAAAACACTGTCCTAACGTCTAAATGGACCATCACGGGCAGCCGTTGGCAATTTTTTTGTAGGCGCTAGCACCGCCGTCGAACTTATAAGGTATATTGTACACTAATTTAATAGGTGTGCATTATTGTCGCACAAATCTTTCGAAAATGCTAAACCTAACCCGATCGCTAACCCTAACACTAACCCTAAACCTTATCCCTAACCTTTATCTGTGTAAGCGAAAACCGTAATTTCAATATTAAGCACAAAATCGAACTATATTGCACGTGAAATTGTCGCTCCCTGGTGAATGTAAATGTTGCGTAATTACACGTCTCTCGACGTCAATTTTAGTCCAAACTTAGCTATGGCCTGTTCTAAACGATGAAAGCATGCTGAATAAGCGATAAAATAACACAGTAATAATTTACAGTATTAACTGAAAGAAAAGTATACAGTTGCAATTTTCGTAGATATGGATTTTCACGGCAGATAGCGAAAATGCTTACCTACTTATTTTCCGTGAATTTTCACGGCGGATATAATCTTCGATAAATAATCAACCCGACATTCAGCCGACAGAATTATGCTTACTAAATAATTCAGCCATGTAATTCCACCAGTACAGATGCATGGGCTGTCTCGCTGTTGACATGAGAATATTGCCGGAGGTATATAGCTGGACCACATAATCTAAGAGCCCCTAGTCGCCCACGGGCCTGACGTATAGGCCTAATCCGCCATGGATTTCTGCCAGGCCGTAAAAAGTGCAAATCGAGCCGCCGCAAGCTGTATCGCGATTTTGACCGACGCGGTGGAATGTATAAAAAACTGCATAGTAGGCCTGAAAGCTGTAGAAACATGATAATGTAACAACGGTGTACAATGTTTAAATCGCCGAAATTTTATGTTGCGAAGCCGCGCGTTTCGAAATAGAACTTGAGGGACGACCAAAACGTCCGAACGAAAACTGTAACGTGAGATTCACCTTTTGTTTTCTTTCCGATACCGTTCTGTCCCGTTTTGTGCTTATAGGCCTACTTTTCTTACGTCGTTACTCCCCGATTTAGGCCTAACTCTTAAGTTCCTGGGGACGAGAGTTCGAGGGAACGAAAGTACCAGGGAGCGAAAGTTCCATATATGGAAATTCTGATATGGTTTAATTTCGACGGAGACCTGCAAATTTCTGACTCGTTTTCATTTTGGTATTCTCCCCAGAACGGGAATTCAGCTTGGCGCAAATACTGCATTTTTGGACGAAAAATATACTTTACACAATTATTTATATCACGTGGGCGAATCGTCCAAGGTGAAACCGTGAAGGTGCAGGGGCGAGATTCGAGAATGTAGAGGCGTTTGAGATGCAATGCTGCAGGCGTGCTTTGCACATCTCTTACGTTGAACATGTGACGAACGAGAAGGTTTAACGAAGGGTAAGCCAAGACAGGGGCCTGTTGGGACAAGTGAAATCACGCAAACTGAAATACTTCGGTCATACAACGAGGCATGAGAAAAGGTAAAAGGTAAAGGTTGTCAATTTGTATAGCGCATCGTCGTGTACGACGTACACCTCTAATGCGCTTTTGGTCACTAACCAGAGCCGTTGATCGCACAGCCGCCGCGTGCAGCCTGCAAACACAGGCTGGCGCACCAGCCGGACAGGCAGCCCAGTCAGCTGTACAAAGGTCCCCACCTTCCGTAACCCATATAATGGGTTACTACTCATTTAACCCCGGAGGGATGGCAGGCTGAGCTGGCCTTGTTGGTTGACTGATAGCGGACGCTTTAGCCACAAAGTGGTCAAACGGCCATCCATCAGTTTAGCGCAGAATAAGGAAAGTCCGCCGGCCAATACCGACGTTCTGACCACTATGCTACGCCACCAACTAGAGTTTGAGAGAGACATCACGCTGGGCATCATGCCCGGAAAACGTCGGCAAGGTGGTCAGAAGAAACCGTGGACCGTTGATATCGTTCAATGGGGCAAGAGAAGCCTGGTCGAAATGGTAAGACAGGCAAGACAGAAAAGGTTACCGGTGCTTAGTTCATGAAGCCGCCTACGCTCGTACATCGGGCACGACAAGCTGATGATGATGATGGAACCTTTTAGCGGAGACAATAATTGAAGAACCATGCATAATTAATGTAGGGACTGCAAATAGGTCGCCAAAGGCCGATGCGTTTTTTACACTCTGAAATGTGTATTACAAACTCGAAGTATAAGAACACTGAATTAATTAATCCTACATAATTAATATACTATTTTTAGCAATTTATCGAATGTCTGCGTTTAGCGTAAGGTTCCATGTGGAACCCTAATCCACGCCGGTTACGCTGAAGAATCTTTTCCTGAAAATGGGATGGGATTGAACCTTTGGCCTATATTCCACATGGAACCTTTGGGTTCTGTATGGAATTCTTTAAGAACCATTTGTGGTTAGAGTGTATGCTTCGATCCCACTATGTGTGGGTGGAGGTTAGGACGTTCATTGTCCCGTCCTGTCCTATCCCGCTATTGATCGCCAATTCGGTTTCGGGCGCCGATGAACAGGACCGACTGATCCGGACGAGTATCGATCTTAGCGACCAACCGACGGGAGACGACTAATTTCTTAGTCACTCGCTTCAGACAGACAGACAGACAGACGGGCCAGTATAGACGTCGATTTGTCAGACTATACAAACAGCAAAATGAACTGTCTGCACGGGCATCTAGCAGCATTTTTTGAGTGGGTAGACTAAGGGTGGCCAAGACAATTGTTGTTGGGGGGAGTTTTCAGCTGACCGTACTAAAGTAGCGGTCGAGCTTATGGTACGGTTGTCGTCTGTCGTCGTCGTCCGTCCATCTGTCGTCTGTCACGGATGTATTGTGGCTAAACGGTAGGTCGTAGGGAAAACTTTTTTGGCTCTATGTCAAATCTATAGGCATGCAAAATTTCAGTAATCTAGTGTAAGGGGAACTTTTTTAAAATTCGGGGTTGAATGGAAGAGGGTAGGAAAAATGTGCGTTTTTCAACGGAAAACTATGGCCATATTTCGGAAACGGCGAGAGATACGGCCAAGATTACTGATAATCACGCTAATAGGAAGTGGCGTACGCCCTTTCAGAATACATGAAAATCATCGACCTTGGATGACCTTGAAGGTCACTGACAACCAGTACGGTCAGCTATCCTAGCGATAGCTGGGCTTTTTGTCATCGAGCTGGCTCGTCCAGCTAACATATAGCCAGCTCGTCGAGCCAGCTTGATTGTATAAACGGGGTATTACTGTTATTCGGCTATATGGCCAGTTTACACCCACGACGCCGGCGAGACTTAACAATTGAGTTAAGTCGGCGTCGTATAGAACTCAGACCCGTCGAGAGCCACAGCGCGTCTTAGCCATCGCAATTCTGTCCGTCCGTCTGTCTGTGTGTCCGTCTGTCCGTCACACGGGTGGATCAGTCATAAACGGTGAAAGATAGGATCACCAAATCTTCACCGTCGGCTGCTTGGAAGACTCTAGTTTCAGAAACCGTAAAGCTTTCCTATAAATTCGAAGGGGGTCACCCCGAACGAAAGCGCTAAATGAGAGGGGGGTGGGCAAAATTTGCGATTTTTGGCCAATAAGTCGCTGTATCTCAGTAACGGTGCGAGATAGGGCCTAGGTTACTATTAATCACTAATGGGAAGTCGTACACTGGCTCTCGATAGGCGCCAAATTCAATGACCTTGAATGACCTTGAACGCCAAAATAGGAGGTTTGATTGATTTTTTGGCGATTTTGAGCTGCTATATCGTTCACAAAATGGCGCCACGACGGAACTATCGTTATTTGGATCCGTTGATCCAAATAGAGAATTTGATATTTGTATATTAACTTAGCCTGAACACCCCATTTTTCAACTAAACTACTGAACCGGAACTGCTATAGGCTTTCGCGCGTCTCGTGAGCATTAGCTCAAATTTCTTGATTTCTAAAACGTCGCACTGTGGTATACTTTGTTTCTCAGCAACGGCGTAGCTCCCAAACGTCGCGGGGCCCGGGGTAACTTACCCCCCCCCCCCACTCCCTCCTCTCGACAGGCCTGTGTGAACTAGCCATAACCTTATAACAGTGGTAAAATTTATACAGTGCAATAATACATTTGTTGTGCATTTGCTATTCAGTGTTCAGTGTCGAGTGACAAGAGAGTTGGTAAAAGCTGGTCCAGCCTATAGCTAAGTCTTAAGGTGCGTTCTCACTGCGCGCGTTAACCCGCAACGCGCGTGAAGCGCGTTAACGCGCGTGGACGATCTCAATTGACTGTTCAATCTAGCCCTAATCCAAGCGCTACCTCACCCTAGAAGAGCGGATACATTTGAGATCGTCCAGGCGCGTTAACGCACGCAGTGAGAACGCACCTTTAGCTGTAGCAGCGGACGGCCTAATTCTGGAACGTCACAGTTGGCTGGTTAAACACAGATCGAAAGTACAATAACGGCATAGTCGCTGTCCGTTTTCATGAATATATAGCTAGCCTAACATTGCTGTTGATGCGTTGACAGTTTGACAGTGACGCCGAAGATCGAACAAGAGACGAGCGGCGAAGAACTGTGTCTACCGGTCCTTCACTACCAATCTACCGCCGCCGACACCCTTCACCATTGCCGGATCTACCAGCCAGTGTCCCCGTCTCCCAGGTACCAGCTCTCTGATTTTCGTTAGGCCACCCGAAACGATAGTTCGGGATGGCCTTGTGTTTTACTGCTGTTTCTTTATTATCTCCGCCAAGGTGAACATAGTGAACACTGGAGGAGATTAAGAGATTGGTCGTTCTGTGTTTGTGTGTGTCTCTCTGTGTGTGTGTACATGTAAGCTTACTTTGAAGCGCCATATCTCTGCAGGGTGCGGCAGAAAAAAGTGGACCCCTAAATTTTTTCGCCGTTTTCTCAGCAACGGTTCGGGATTTTAATATGAAATTTTACACATTTATTTACAGATACCTTCTATATTTAACTGCCAAGTCAAATTTGATTCTGTTGAAAAACGACGAAGTTATAGACTTTTTAACATGACCGCTTACCGATTCTTCGGCATTCAAAAATGCTTATGCTAAAAGTGCTATTTAATTTTCAAAAACTGGTTACACGTTACTGTCGATGACGTCACAGTGACGTTTTGATAAACAGCAATTATTTATATTGTTTATAAATTATCACTAAATTATCGTTCCTTTAAAGCAATCGCCGGCTGCCCACCGGATTTATCTTCCAGCAGGACACACAGCGCGCAACGCCGCGCAGCGCACAGAACTGGCTGCGGGCCAGCTGTCCAGATATCATCACAAAAGACCAATGGCCTCCAAATTCATCGAATATAAACCCAATGGACTACCACGTATGGGGTGCAATGTTGGAGGCTTACTGCAAGCTTAAAACAAAGCTGAAAACTAGCGCCAAACCTTCAAGGAAACGCTTCAGGTTATCTGGGGCAAACTGCCACAGGGACCGACCGACGAGGCTGTAAAAGATTTCTCAAATAAGGCGACTGGAGGCTGGTGTTGTAGCTTGGAGCTGGTGGTGAACACTTCGAACATTCGCACTGACAATGGAATTCTGGCATTTGATCATTATTTAACTGTGTTGTTTCAACGATGTTATTAAATTGGTGTTGTAACCGGAACATTTTTGAATGCTGAAAAATCGATAGGCGGTCATGTTAAAAAATTCGTAACTTCGTCGTTTTTTAGCAGAATCAAATATTACTTGGCAGTTAAATGTAGAAGGTTCTATCAAATAAATGTGTAAAATTTCAAATTAAAATTCCAAACGGTTGCTGAGAAAACAGCGAAAAACTTTAGGGGTCCACTTTTTTGCCGCACCCTGTATAACGGTGCCAGATAGACGCATAGTCACAATGGACCACCAATAGGAAGTCGACCACCGCGAGTGGAATGACCCCGAAAGGTCAAGGTTGTGACCCCATTATCTTTAGCTGTAGTTGTAGGTGCAGTAGTAGTAGTCGTAATGTTTTAGTTACTTCACTTGGCGGAGATATGCACTCTTGCGAACGCCTTCTAGTCTTTATTTTTTTCAATGCGAGATCTACGAGGTTCGTCAGCCGATCGCCACGAAATTTTGCCACGTGGTTGGAAACATGTTCAGTTTTATAATCCCGGTCAAAAAATTTGGGGCTAACTGCCTCCATTGTAATTTTTGGGGCCAAAACATGGTAAATTTGGCGCTTTTTGGAAAACTTCAGAATTTGACCGCGAATATCTCCGGAACAGATGGCGATATCGAATACCGAAAAACTATTTTGTTGACTGCGATTCTTCCCACGTTAGATGGAAAAAGTCCGGTGAACTTTGGTCCACTAACCACAGCGTTTACGCGGATAATGTTTATCCACCGAATCAATTTTTTTTCGGATTACCATATTGCTGCACCTATGGGAGTGCTACGCCCGAAAATTTTTACGCGCACTAGAGAATGATCAAGTCTTGCCAGCGCACATCTCATCAGGAACGGGGATTCTCCCAGGAATTTTTTTACAAAGGGGGTCAGAAATTGGCTTTAAAATTAGCGTATGCGCTTTTATAACTTTGGATGCAAAGGCAGTAGCCTCACAAAAATTTGCCACGTTATGTGTCGCTAGGCAGTGGTGATAACGTGGGTACAACTTTTTGGGGGGCTGGGGTCACTACCCGCTTACAATTTGGGAGGGCAAAAAACGTCCAAAATTTGGCGTGATTGAGGCCAACTTTCGATTTTGACCGTGAATATCTGTGGAACGGATGAAGATATCGACAAGCGGTAAACGGCGTTATCAAGCATGCCCCCTCCCGTGTTGAGCAAAAAATTGGTGAACTTTGGTCTCCCAACAACGACGGTTAGCGCGCGGATGTTGACTCACCCTAAGTCGACAATGAGCGTTCTGCGCATGCTAACGTTTTTGAGTTCGGGCCATGTTACTTTGCTGCGAGGGGAATTTTAGCTCCCTAAACTTTCCCCCAATCGGACTTAAGGCGCCGGGCGGCTTCACGTTGGGCGCTGCCTCAAATTTCTAGTCTGTCGTTTAATGCACCAAATTCGAAATGTGCTATAATCCGTTCGTTCATGCTGTGTTTTACTCATAAGTGCTCAGCTGTATAGCGTGTAGGTTATCACCGGATCAGTCGTGTGTATTGTAATTAATTGTAAGCGATGGTCAAGACAAAGGTTAGCGGCGCCTGAGATCTAAAAATGTGTCGGTCCAGTGCCGACGTATCGTTCGGCCATCCGTCCACCTAGAGCTCCGCAACCTTAGCTTATCCTTCACCCTCATGACCTTTGACCTTTTCAAGTGAAAATCGACACACCCGTTACTCCTGTTCTGTGGAGCGTTCAAAGTAGAAATCGGGGTATGACCCGTTGTTGATGGTCTAGGTCACAGTACAGACATTTACAAACGTCATTACGTGTATCGGATAAGCAAAATATATCCAGTGGCGGATTCAAATGGGCGCCCTTACTATTGACTGGATGCATCTTAAAACAATTGAATATTTTGCACCAAAATGCATATTTTTGCATAAATTTTTTTAAATTTTATGGGGAGGGGGCTACCCCCTCCCAAAC
>Ga0209367_1005791_pt1 | contig 17111 bp, 8 predicted proteins | sample WorMetLIZISLAND2_FD_187412 | JGI IMG/M metagenome (GOLD analysis project Ga0209367, IMG submission 187412) | Marine gutless worms symbiont microbial communities from Max Planck institute for Marine Microbiology, Germany - Olavius geniculatus... ... | reverse complement strand
TGGCAGAAAAGGCTGACTGAAAGTAGTGGGTCTTTAAGTGACATCTGAATGTAGCCAAGGTTTGACATTGACGAATTTGAGGAGTTAAGGAGTTCCAAATTCTCGGAGCAGAGACACGAAAGGAACGAGAACCAAAGGATAAGTTATGCCGTGGAATTGCAAGTAACTGACTGATAGAAGAGCGCGTGGACACTGAGGATTTATGATATTGCAGAAGATCAGTAAGGTAAGGTGGGTGGCCAGTGTGCAGTGTCTTATAAGTGCCTTATTAGATCATCATCATCATCATTTTATTTGCCAGCAAAAGCATAACATAGTGCACAAGGTTGACACAGACATACAGTTGGCAAGACATCCCAGGCTCATAGAGCACTTACAGTAGCCTTCCTAAGCTAAATACACAAACACGAGAGTAGCACGGCAACTGAAACAAGTTAAAATCAAATCAAATCATAAAATCAAATCATAAAATCAATAAAAACACACAAAAATAGCAGCAGGCCTACACAGAACATTTTGTATAGGGCGTAAGATTCATTAACAAGTTATGTAGATTCATCAGATTGCAAACTTTTTCGACTTTAAGTATGTAGTGTGTGCCACAGCGGCATTTGTCAGACATTCATTGAAGAAACGTCAATAAGGAACTGGACGAAGGTTGTAATTTTTTCACAAGTTCTTTACAAGTCAGGGAAAACTGGAAAAAGTCGGGGAATTTGTGTGGTCAGGGAAAAATATTATTTTTCAAAATTTAATCATGCAAACTGCAGATATCTGTGATTTTTTTGTGTTTCCATATATTAAAAAATTGGCAAATTTGCAGTTTCCATTAAACATCCAAAAGCGAGAAGTGTTTTAGCTTCAGGGGGGCTTCGCTCCCCTGACCCCCCAACAAGGGCTTTTGTCGTTTGCATATTGCTGCGTCAATACGGTTTCATTACTTTATGATATAGTGTACCGTTTCTGACAATTGTGCAATAGGGTTATTGTTTCGATAAGGTCAGGGAAACTGTGATTCCATGACTGGAAAAGTCGGGGAATTTTTTTTACAAAAAAACCTGCAGGAACTCTGGATGAATAACTATAATATATCTCATTGTGTATGACATCAGCATTGTCATTAGAATGGTTTGTAAAACTGCATCTGTAAATACACAGTGTTTCATAAAAAGGTGTCCTTTTTTTTCTTTCATAATTCAGTCAAATGATGATCAATTCGCACGAAATTTTTACCAGATGTAGCTGAGGAAATTCTAATTCAAAATATGTGGGCAAAATATGGCCATTAGTTAAATATTTTTTTTTTGCAAATCGTGCTGTAACAATGACGTCATAATGTGTCATGAGTACAAACTGGCTTGTCTCAGCTGGTGCTCACAGCTGCTACCGTGCTTTGATGGTGAACTTTATCTGGTTCACTGATGAAAAATGTTCATCGTATTGGCACTAAATAACACGGGTGCATGAAATGAAGCATAGGCCCATGCTTGTTGTGGTGAAATGGACATTTGATGATCTGTATTATTTTGTTATTATTATTATTTTTTTTATTATTATTTTTTATCGTTATTAGTTATGTTCCTTTCATGGCTGTCATTTGACGAATAAAGGTGTATATATATCATGATCCAAAAACTCAGCCGTCTCGCAAGCGATGTGTGCTGGTGCACTGTCTTGCTGGAAGATATAAAAGTCAAGCTATCCCCACAAGTGCACGAAAGTGATCGTTTTGGTCGTTTTTTTTGTGGCTGCAATGGTAAACCATCAACAGTTTGTCATCAGTGAACCAGATGAAGTCCACAATCAAAGCAGGCCAGCTAATTTAGCAACTGTCAGCACCAGCTGCAGCAAGCAAGTCTGTACTCACGGTACATTATGACGTCAGCATTACATCACAACTAACAGCCATATTTTGTCAAAATATTTTGAATTGGAATTTCTTCAGCTACATCTGGTAAAAATTTTGTGCAAATTGATTATCATTTGACTGATTTATGACAGAAAGAAAAAGGGTATTTTTTATGAAACACCGTGTATACTGTGTCCCATATCTTTTTCTTCATATGTCATTCGATTTTGCTGATTTTTGGTTGAAATATGTATACCCAAGGCACTTTGAAACAAACACATGATCACGTTGCACAACGCACCACATCTTGTTTTATATGTTCGCATTATACTTTGTAAAAAAAGTTAGCAGTGACTTTTACGGCATTCAGTAGCAGCAGAATGGCATCAGGTTTGAGATCTCCACATAGAAGTCCAGTTGTCACATCAGATAAAGGTCAAGTAATGTGAGGAGTAATTCCAACTATTAATGGATTATTGCAGCCAGATTTAGTCGATCACTGGTGCTGCTATGTTTTTTTAAATATCACACTGATTGAATAGTTGAATGATGAACTGATCCATCTTTGGAAAAATTCGATTGATGCTGTAGAAGTCGATTAATAGATGGATTGTGTGCTTGACTGTTTGACCACCTGATTGATCAGTCAATTCATTTAATCGCTGGTTGGTGGCGTGGCATAGGTGGTAGCGCGTTTCAGCTGAAACGAAGTTACTCTACGCCGGGCCCGGTTAGTACTGCAATGGGTGACTGCCTGCGGGCAGGTAAACCATCTCGGTGCAAATCCTGCCAGCTAGGTCGACTCAGCCTTCTACCCTCCGTGGGACGGTAAAATGAGTAGTAACTCATTTACATGGGTTACGGAAGGTGGGGACCTTGGTACAGCTGACTGGGGTTGCCTAGCCGGCCGCTGCGCCAGCCTGTGTCTGCAGGCTGCACACGTTGGCCGTGCGGCAGGCGGCTCTGGTTAGTGATGAAAGCGCATTAGAGGCGTGCGCATGCTCGCGATGATGCGCTATACAAATTGGCAATCTTTACCTTTACCTTTTACCTTTGATTGAATGGTGGACTGATTGATTGTACTAGGCCGCTTGGCAGTCCACGCTCAAAGGCTGTTAGTCCAAGACCGTCAGCGGCGGCACCCTGGCAGAAACCTCAGTCTGGTACTGCTGCTGCTGTTACTGCTGCTGGTACTACTGGTGAAGGTGCTCGGGATGACAGGCCGTCGTCTGGCGCCATCTCAACCAGTCTGTCCGGTGTTTCCAAGTCGTCGGGAGTGAAGCCGGCAAGCCATCACGAGCCTGGCAGACACAAGTACCTCACCTGGCTGTCTGTCTGTCTCCGTTTCGCTGCGTCTTCCTGTCTGTCGGCTTTTGAACTTGCGTGTCCATTGAATGTCATCTGTTTATATTCATTGACACTCATATACTCATGAACATCAACACAACCGGTCTTTTGCTGTCAGCCATTTGGATGCAGTTTACATACGAGTTAAACTTTTGGAGCAGCAGAGAATTATCTTGATTCGAGTATGGAGAGTTGAAAGCCATTTCACAGTCAAAAGGTTAATACCTGGGTATACCGTAAAGTTTTGCATAACAGTAGGGCCCCGGTACCACAGGTTTGTGGTAGCATTCCACATTGGGAATGCTTATTCTGCTTTGGCCTTTTGTAAAGCTGTAAATATTTACTTACTTACTCGTTTCTGCAACTGTGTGTGTGTGTGTGTGTGTGTGTGTGTGCGGACGTTGTCATATTGTCGGTCTCATTGCTGTAAGGATTGTGGCCCGCCATAGCCAAGGGCTGCCATAGCCAGGGGCCACCATAGCCACAATGCCATAGCCATAGCCAGGGGCCACCATAGTTAGGGTTACGGTTAGGGTTAGGACCCCACTAGCCCTAACCCTAACCTTAACCCTGACCCTAATCCTAACCCTAACCCTAACCCTAGTAGTCTTTAGGAAAGTGTGGCGGAGCTAGCTAGCCAGGGGGTCGCTGATGGTAATCAGCGACCCTGTAATGGTAATCAGCGGCCCCCTACGGCCACCCCTTTCTTCAAGCGGGGATTCTATGGGAAGCCTATAGGAATGTGGGGTCCTAACCCTAACCGTAACCCTAACTATGGCGGCCCTTAGCTATGGCGGCCCCTGGCTATGGCGGGCCGTCACCGCTGTAAGTTGGGCACTGTGACGTTTGTCGTTGTCATTGTTCTGTCTACGGATTTTTTTGTGTGTTTTCATGGTGTAGTGATGATTGTTCGGTTGCAGCAGCACGTCGTCTGCAGCATCGGCAAGTGCCCAGCGTGGCACTTTGGTCGTCACGGCTGGCAGTCAGGATGTGGCCAACGGCAGTAAGGAGTCTACAAGCATCAGCGTGGGCGTGGGCGTGGGCGTAGGCATGGGGAGCGTGGGCGTGGGGAGCGTGGGCGTGAGGAGTGGTCTGACATCCTGGGCCCAGCATCACAGCACCCCACAGATGAGCACCGGTGGGACGGGGGGCACGATGCTTTCACCACGACACGCTGTCGACATCAGTCCGCTGCACCCACCGAGCTACGCCAACCGCCGGCTTCAGCAGCTGCGTGGCGACGATGACGTCGATGCCATGCATCGCTTCAAGTGAACTTCCTCGCTTCTCATTTTATCTCGTAAACCGCTGGTTGTTGTAAATGTTTGTTGATGGGTTGACTAGTTTCTGTAAAATTTCCGACTGATCTTGTAGTCATTTTGTTATATTTTTGTTATATTTATTTGTATCGTATTTTATTGCTGGACTCGTTAGCTCAGCTATAAGTCATTCTAGTCTGTCATTATCCTTACCTTTCTTAAGCCCAAATTCCATTACACCGACTTTGCGACAAAGTCCGGGACAAGTTCGTGACAAAGTTGCGGTCGTGTCGCGGACACAAATCATGAAAGTTTGTGACACAAATCACGTTGCGGACTTTCGTGATTTGTGTCCGCGACAATCGTGAACTTGTCCAGGACTTTGTCGTCGACTTTCCCCGTGCATTGTAACAAACTAAATTCCATTAGAGCGACACAAACGGGTTTTTTGTTGCAGACTTGTCATGGACTGTGTCGCAAACTTCTCGACATGTCGAGATGGTTTGCATCCGCGACTTTCTTGATTTGTGTCCTCACCTTTCATGATTTGTGTCCACGACTTTCCCAGCGGGAAAGTTTCGGTGAAAGTCGGCGTAATGGAATTTGGGATTTACCATACTTTTAAGGTGGATGCCACCCGAAGGCAGCATCCAGCACTCCGCCACCGTGTAGGCCCATTGTGCAACTCACTATACTCCATATGGTTGTTGCAGATTTTCTCTATGCGAAAACTCCATTTTATTTAGGCCTTTACGCAGTCTGACTGCTCATTCATAGCATCGTTTACAGCTGCCATTTTCAACGCCATTTTCTCTACTACCGCGTCATTACTCTCTCTCTAGCAAAGTCACGTGACCACATTCTGGCCAATCAGTGCCAGATTACACGTGGCAGCTCCCTAGAGCAACATTAAGGCCTGTTTCCGCTGTAGAAGATTTTCCTATCAACTACTCCCCCTTCTCTCTGAGAGAGCGGAAACCTCTAGAGGCGAAGGACAAAGGCGAAAGACCTAGATGATTAAGTCTAGTACAGGTAAGAGTGTGCTACATGTGCCCATGGAGATGAAGAGCTGTCTTTTCCTTCTCTTGATGGAGGGGACACTGTAGATCCATCTTGACTTTCCTCAGAGTCAAGTGTCGCTTGAGGTATGCGTAATCATCATCATCATTATTATTATTTATGAATCGACTGACATATTGTTCGGTTGTTGTAAATATTGCGTATTTCTACTGTAGCCTTTCAATTTCTTCTGCAGTCTATTGTACAGCAAGTGCATGACAAATTGAAGTACTGTGAGTGGATTTTGAGCTTTAACCAATTGAAAGCCATCTTACTATATTTTGAACTGTTTGGATTTATTGATTATCTCTGCCAAGGAGGTTATGTGACACCGGCACTTATGTGTTTATCACAGGCTGAACCGTAGTTCAAGTTATGTGTTAACGGCGACTTCTCTTTCCTATGGGAAAGCCAAAAATTTGACCTCCCACAGAATCAAAACCCCTGAGCTGATTTAGATAAAATTTGGCACGGTTGATTATGTCGGCTAGATAACCCCTCATGCAAAATTTCATGTAAATCTGCACAAGGGGGGCTTCTCGGCAAATAGTTGAAATATACGCAAAAATTTTTCTAGCTGTACATATACCTTTTTTCAGAAACTCACTTACAGGTCAGACCCTTTGGCAGATTTTTGCGTGCGATGGCTCAAACGACGTGGTCTCGCACAAGGATGCGCCTTTTGGGAGTTAAAAAATTTCAACTTAATATTTAACGTATTTATTTTAAAAATTCCAAAAAATTACAATGGAGCTTATGGGAAAAATTAAACAGTTCTTAAAACGGTCATAACGTTGGCTGCGTATAAGATAGAGTCGTAATTTTTGGTTCTAGTGTATGGCTTTCGGGGATGGCCAATCTAATGGTGTTATTTAATTTTACCCGGACCCTCCCTAGTTGCCATGGCAACGAAATTTGGGACAAAATTGGCTATAACTCGGCTTGTGTAAGAGATATCTGCAAGACTTTTGCGTCTATAGGGGGTTTTCGGGGATGGGCCAGCGAATGCTGCCAATCGAATTTTACCTCGACTGACCCTTGTTGCAATGGGAACGAAATTTAGGACAAAATGGGCTATAACTCAACATATGTACGAGATATATCCAAGATTCATGCATCTAACAAGGGGTTTTGAGGGTGGAGCAAATAAATAATTTTAGTTAGTTTACCATGGTTGACTTTCTTTGCCTCGGCAACGAAATTTGTAGAATTTTTGCCAAAAATTGGTTAGAACTCGGTTAACGACGAGATGAGCTCAGACTTTAGTTTGACTCGACTTTATAGACTTTTGTGGTCGGCCATTTTGCACAACGGTCCAATGACTGCAATAATACGATTAGTTAAATTAGCATTATTAAAGTATTTTCTGCGCTATATTAAGCCGGTGATGCGTACAGTATTAAATTGGTTATTTATATGGCCATTTTGTGGATATAAAAAGAATTTTGTTCAGTATTGTCAGCAATGCAGGCCAGCGGTGACGTCTGGTTTGTTCAGTCACGCCATTAGGTAGTAAGTAACAGTTGTAAGCGGCTTGGCTACTGTAAGAAATAATCTGAAGCGAAATATCTATGTAACTGATCACCAGTAGGAAAACAGTATTTTAGTAATAAAACAGCAAATATAAATGTACAAAACATTAGTTTATACACTTGTTAACGGCAACATTTAAGGACTTGCACATCGAAAACAGCAGAAATTACAAAAGGTGATATTGCCCGCATCACACTGACTGTGTGTCAGTGTGCTGCTGAATAATATCACCTTTTGTAATTTTTGCTGTTTTCGATGTGCAACTCCTTAAATGTTGCCGTTAGCAAGTGTATCAACTGATGTTTCGTACATTTATTTTTATTTATCTGTCTGTTTTTTTGTCAGCAAGGCTACACAAAAAGTTACTGGAGGTGGATTTGGCTGAAATTTTCAGGGAAGTTTCGACTGAGCCGAGCTTGGAAATGATCAGATTTTGGCAGTGATCCATGATAGGATTGAAGGATTTTTTTGCTATCGGCAAGGGGGGAACCATCTGCCAAAAATAGTGCTTCTACTGCGGAAAAAATGTCAGTGTTGCCATTTATGATCAAATGTTTTGATTCCTTCCCAGTCGAGACATTACCAGCTCGTTACTACTTTGACGGGTGACTGGCTGTGGACAGGTAAACCATGTTGGTATATAACTAGCCACCAAGGTCAACTCAGCCTTCCATCGCTCTGGGGTAGGTAAATCGAGCACTGGCTGGGGTTAAGGCGGGGCACGTTCACCTGTGGCTGGTGGCAGCTAACACTGTGTGATCCCATATGGCAGGTGATGCTCCGTGTCTGTGTAACGGGTTTCCTACTAAGAGCTATACACCACCTTTACCATTTTGTTTGTTGTGTGCTCTCAGTGTGTTGATTAATCGGTACGCGTGTAGATCGGATCCTGTTCTGCAGCACGGTGATCATGGACACGGCAGTTCTAGCACGGGCCAGCAGCAGCAGCAGCCGTTGACCGGTGCGATCGACAGACAGCTGACTTTGGTTCCTCCGAGTGATGGCGGTTGCGACATAGTCAGACCTTCTCCCGGCTCCGGCGTGGTGCGCGAAGGCAGCACCAAGAGCCTCGTCAGCTGCTATGAGAACCATGTCCAGGAGGTTGCTTATTTCGCCTTCATTCCTCGCTCGTCTGCTGTCACATGGGGTGTTATAAAGTTTGTGAGTGAAACTTGAATTACCCCCAATGAGACGTAACTGGTGTTGGCTTAGTTATGCAGTTCGGGCCCACATTATCGAAACTTTCCTAGACATTTTTCTGAGGTACTTCAATGCTAGGTGGCCTAAATGGTTAAAAAGGTAAAGGTTGTTTATACCTATTAATGGGAAACCCATGTCCGAGCTACAGAGCGTCACCTGCCATATGGATCACACACTGCAACCTGCCACCTGACATAGGTGAATACGTATGACACCACTTTGTGCTACTTGTGCTAAACGATGAATTTGTAGCTGGTCTTACTGGCTTAGTCTTACTCAGCTTATCTACACGGTCACATTTTTATTAGTTCATGTGCACTTTGTTAGTCGTTGCTTTGTGCCAGTAAAAGAAGTGTGAAAATTATGTTGAGAATTGACAAAGTTGTCAATATAGCTTGGTGTTCTACACTGTGTCTCAAAAAACATCCCCAACATTTTTGACTGTAACTTGAAAACCAATAATCAGATTTTGATAATTTTCGGTAAGAATATTTCTGACACAATTTGCCATCAAATGACCGTTCAGTTTCCCACCTCACCCAATGTATGCTTCTGCACTACCTAGGGAAAGCAGATCAAGCGAAATATGTGTTGAAATAAACAGAAAACCTAAAAAAACGTCCCCAACATTATTGATAGTAACTTGAATAAGAATTAGCAGATTATAATAATTTTTGGCAGAAATATTTCTGACACAACTGGTTATCAAATAAGTGTTTTAGTTTCCACCTCACCCAACGTCTGCTTTTGCATTACCTGGGGAAATCAGACCAAGCATAATACGTGTTAAAATGAATGAAAAAACGTCAATAAATTCCATCTATTTAATCTGTGGGCCCCAACAGCAAGTCTATTACAAGGTTTGACTGTTATGCAGCAGTGTGTCTACCAGATGAAGTTAGGAATGTTTGTGAAGTCATAAAAGTGACTGGTACAGCCTGGATTGGTCTGGAGCAGAACTTTGTCAATACTGCTGTCAATGAATGGAGAAAGCGTCTCCTTGCCTGTGTTCGCATAGTGGACCAACACTTCCAACAGTTTTACTGTAGGCAGTTGAAAAATGGACAACTAGATGAAATGTCAGCCAAAGTGTCAGGAATGTAAACAAAATGTGTTTTACGCGTTATGTTAATTGAGCAATCATATTGCATTGAATAAAAAAGTGATATTTTGCTAGTTGTAATTTCCCCAGGTAGTGCAGAAACAAACGTTCGGTGAGGTGGGAAACTGAATGGTCATTTGATGGCATTTTGCGTCAGGAATATTCGTACCAAAAATTATCAAAGTATGTTAATTGTTTTTCTAGATACAGTCAAAAATGTCGGGGATGTTTTTTTTCTGAGACACAGTGTACTTTTCTGAGACCTGGTGATGTGAAGCTGAGTGACTCTGATGCTATGGTTCTACTGCAGTCTCGGTCTGGGTGTAGTCAAGGCGTGTCGAGTGCCAGCTGCATTGCATTTGGCCTATTAACAAATGTAAATAGAGGCAGCAGCTGGTTCTCGACAGGCCTTAGGTGTAGTCTACTCTTCTTTACATCTCTACACTTTACTGCCTTAGTGCGTGCTAACCACCGAATGCTTTATCGCATGTTCAATGTAGCACGAGTGTCGTCAGTTGATACTGATGCTGAAGTCAAAGTCACAAAAGCCCACTGATGCAGATGGTGTGGTTCCGCTACGGAGATGTAACTCTTTTCTCTACACCGGCGTGGTGTAGCGGTAATGCGTTTGATCCGATCAACGAAGTTACTGTACGCCGGGCCCGGTTATTACTGTGATGGGTGACTGCCTATGGGCAGGTAAACCACCTCGGTATGTAACCAGCCGCCTAGATCAGCTCAGCCTTCCATCCCTCCAGGGTAGGTAAATTGAGTACCGGCCTATCTGGCTGGGGTTAAGGCGGGGCGCGTTCATCTGCGTCGGGTGGCAGGCAACACTGTGTGATCCCATACGGCAGGTGACGCTCCGTAGCTCTGAGATGGGCGTTCCATTAAGGGCTATATCACCACCTTTAACCTTTAACCCCCTTTACACTCTAACGCCGTGATGCATGCTGGATGTTGTACGATGCGTGCAACGTAGCACAAGCGCCGTCAGTCGATACTGATGCTGAAGTCGAAGTCGCAGAAGCCGAACGACGCTGAGGGTCTGCTGGAATCTCTCAATCTGTCCAACAACGGCATCTCGTCGTCTCTGGCCAACACCAGTCATTCGTTCGGTGTCGTGGTAAGCCAACAGCACCATCTGTTGCTTCAGTCTGTTGTTGACCTGTTGTACTGCTAGGTCGACTCAGCCTTCTACTGTCCGTGGGACGGTAAAATGAGATAGTAAAATGAGGTAGAATGAGGTAGTCGCTGTCTGGATGGGTGACTTTATGTGGACATGATTCCGTAACTCATTTACATGGGTTACGGAAGGTGGGGACCTTGCTACAGCTGACTGGGATTGCCTAGCCGGCCGCTGCGCCAGCCTGTGTCTGCAGGCTGCACGCGGTGGCCGTGCGGCAGGCGGCTCTGGTTAGTGATGAAAGCGCATTAGAGGCATGTTTCGCGATGATGCGCTATACAAATTGACAACCTTTACCTTTTACCTTTACTGTAGATGGCGCTGCAGGCACGGTGGTGTAGCTGTTAGAACGTTGCTTGGGCTTACAATTTAGAAGTTGCAAATTTGACTCTTGTTTGCGTCGTTCTCTAACTGTCTGGATGGGTGACTGTATGTGGACAAGTAAATTATGTAAACTGTATTAGCACCGGTATATAATTAACCAGCCAGCAAGGTCATCTGAGCCTTTTATTTTCAGGTAAATGGAGTACTGGTCTGCCTGGCTGGGGTTGAGGCTGGTAGCATACCATTTGTGTGATCCCATATGGCAGGTGATGCTCCATTGCTTCATAATGCATTTCTGATAAAGAGCTATACACACCCTTTAACCCATTAAGCTGTGGAAGTTTCTGTAGCAAAACTAGTAACATTATTTAGAAAGACGTTCATACTGCGGAGGTGTCATCCATACTTGCTGAAATTTGCTTTCTAATTTCCAAACTAATTTGTGGTGGTTGGTATTTTATTGATCAAAACTACACACCGCTTAGGCTACCAAAAAAAAAATCGCCAAGCACGGCCAGTGGGTCATCATTATCATCATTTCTGGCAAGCACCACTAAGAGAGCATAGCGCCGAACGTAGACATCAATCTCCAGAGTGGACGGTTCTGAGCCAAGTCAACTGCGTCGTCCATATTGAGTTCGCAGGATTTCAGATCCTGCTGAATGGTTTTCATCCATGTAATACGAGGACGTCCCAGTGGTCTCGTCCAGTTTCTTGCGGGGGAAGCTGTTAAGATCTGTTTTGCATCTGTTTCATCAGGCATTCGTGCAATGTGTCCAAACACGGACAGGCGCCTTGATTGGACTATGGCTGAGTGGGTAGGCAATCGAAAACTCGACCGCTTGACGGGTGTTTAGGCTGTTGATTTACACAATCAAGTGAACTGAAGCGATGGATTTCCTTAAACCGCAAGCGCTGAGTTTTCTGGTCGCTGCTGCTTGTGTCTGGAACAGCCTGCCTGATCTTGTCACTTGTCGTCCACATCACCGTAGCACTATAGCGGGCTTCCGGTCTCCCGGCTTATAACCCACCTGTTTAGCATTTGTTGTCCTTACTCCTTGTGACTTTACAGCGCCTGCACAGTGGGCGACTTCACTTTTTGACTTAGACTTTCGCTGAGCCTTTTCGCTGAGCCAAAGCTGAGCTGAACTGAACTGAACGCTAAAGTCTGTACTTAGACCAAAGTTCAACTAAACGATTGAAAGTGGCGGAAAATCGGTAAACCTAACAGGAAATAAATCAACCAGTTACGCTTGGACTTGCTTATTAAATTGCGCCGTGCACGCAAATGATGTAATTACGTAACGTCTTACGTCATTGTGTAGCCATTGCAGCATTTATTTTTGGTACCAGACTGCTTTAATTTACTAAACTATTCGTATGTATAGGACTGTAAATAGTCGCCACTCGCCATGTTTTCGCTCAGCAAAAGTCAAAAGTCAGAGCAGATTCCGGCTCAGCGAAATCACTTCACTTTTTGACTTAAGTAGGTACTTAGACCGAAGTTTAGACTCAGCGAAAGTCTAAGTCAAAAAGTGAAGTCGCCCAGTGACACTTAGTTGCTTCTGCACACTATTGTTTTTACTTGTACTCATAATGATGTTGTGATTTGTGCTATGATAGTATGCTTTGGAAGACCCACCAGACAGCATGTGTGGGGAATCGTTTGAGAAGAAGGCAAAGATGCTGGAGTCGAAGCTGGCTTCAACAATACTCAGCAAGCAGGCAATACATGCTGCCGCGTCTTCACACTACACAATGTAAGCTTATGTCTTCTCTGCTTTTTTGCTGCGTTGAATCGTTCCTTGCAGCACAAGCGATTTTGCCTTTCTTTGTTTCGTTGTCTGTCGTCTGTCGTATTTGTGCAGCTGCAAACTACAGCCAAACCGGCAGTTTTTTGCTGGATCGCAGAGTGATTCCTTTTTCTTGCTAGCTTGTTTTTACCTCCACCAAGGAGGTTATGTTTTTGTTGGACTTTGTTTGTCTGTTCGTCTGTTCGTCTGTGTTCGAGCAAGATAACTCAAAAAGTTATAGACGGAACTTTCTGAAATTTTGAGGGAATGTCGGGCATGGCATAAGCTACAAGTGATTAAATTTTGGGGGTGATCTGGCAGGAATCCTGGATTCTGAATCACTTTGAAATTTTCTTTACCATTGCGTTAAAGGGGGCATAAGCGAAACCGCTGGCAAAGCGAATATGGTGACGCCACCTGGCGAATAGCATTGCCTTGGCGGAGATACCTGCGAGCTATGATTGCTTTCTAGTCCTGCTTGTTTTTCACTTGGATGCATGCCGCTTAAAGTATGCATACTGGCTTCAGTGTTTTGGTCTTAATGATAGAAAGTGATAGAACAAGCTATTGCACATTATTATGGGGCCGTCCTTCCTAGAAGGAGGCCCCATCATGTATCGATGCTGTCCGTCTGTCTGTCTGTCCGTCCGTCCGTCCGTCTGTCCGTCCCGTGCCTCCACCTAGAGAAAAAACAAAAAGGCCAAGTTAAGAGCTATTACTGGGGAAGAAATGGCGAGTTGTATGTAGCAGTGGACTTTGTTATTGGGACTGCAGCTGGCATACTGATCCCCGCAGTTAAAGGTACTGGTTGTCGATAGAGCTGACCACGCGGGCTGTGTGCCTGCTTAATACCGTTAACGTCAAGTGGATATGTGAAAAATAAAGCAGGTTCTTTCGTATGAGTTTAACCCTTTAACTACCGGAACTTAAAAAATGCTAATCCTGCGATATTTTGTCAGAAATGTACGTTGTATTACAACTTTTTCTAAAACCCCATAACATTAAAACATTTAACTACTACTACGGACTTATTTCCAGCACCGGATATATCCGGCGCCTTTGGTAGCAGGAGGGTTAAAAAACTTCGTCGTAATTTCATTACTAGTGGAACTGGAAACTAAAATGTTTGCGGTGAGTTGGTTTGGGATCGTTCTTCAGGTGGGTTTGCCCTACTGGGTTTTGGTATCATGTCTCAACTCAGTGGCATCTGGTAAACTGCCTGCACTGCTAGCTATTTCCAACTAACCGCTAATCCTTTGCACGGCATTGGAATGTGTACCATTTTGGTTAACCATCATCGAAGTTGTGTGAGTTGCCTGTATTCTGTGGAATGCAGAGAGAAGGTAGCCCACCCAGCTGACAGACCTGCAGTTCATGGTATTAATGTTATTAAATGTGATCGTTGTTATTGTTATTAACAGATCCGATTCAAGGGTTTCTGGTTTAGTTATCTGGCGTATGGTTTATTCATATGTGATGGATTTTCTGCCCTCAGAACTTCCGTTTTGTACAATCTACTGGTGTGATTTTTACGCGGGAAAGCAGCTACTGCTTTCAGCGCGTCTTAGCCATCACAATTCTGTCCGTCTGTCCGTCCGTCCATCCGTCTGTCACACGGGTGGATCAGGCAAAAACTGTCCACGCTAGGATCACCAAATCTTCACTGTCGGCTGCCTGGAAGACTCTAGTTTCAGGAACCGTAAAGCTTTTTCATAAATTCGAAGGGGGTCACCCCGAACGAGGGTGCTAAATGAGAGGGGGGTGGGCAAAATTTGCGATTTTTTGCCAATAAGTCGCTGTATCTCAGTAACGGTGTGAGGTAGGGCCTAAGTTACTATTAGTCACTAATAGGAAGTCGTACACTGGCTGTTGATTGGCGCCCAATTCAATAACCTTGAATGACCCTGAACGCCAAAATAGGGGTTTTATGGATTTTTTGGCGATTTCGGGCTGTGAGACACATTGCAAGAGCGAATTGCACCGAAACTAATTGAGATAGACATGGACAAGCTGCATATGAAATTTTCAGCATTGAACGTAGATTTTGACGGTCCAAGTCTCGATTTTCTAGGTTCAAGGAAACCTGCGCATGAGGGCATCAAAGAGCGGTACCCGCGTAAAAGTCACGACAAAATGGCTGGAGATAGACTGACAGTTTGCGAACTGGAACTGCTATGGGCTTTTGCGCGTCCCGTGAGCATTGGCTCAAATTTCTTGTTACATTTATTATTGTTGTGATGTTTACAGTTCTTACTGTTGGGCATAGTTAATATTTATCATGTCAGTGATATCTTTTGATAATCTCTTGAAAATACTGTTGGCAGTGACATTGTATTCTGTATTTATCAATTTTCTGGTTCTGTTGTGTAATTTTTATCTGTGTCTTTTCTTTAAATTTTATGTGTTCTCAATTATTTTACGGTTTATTACATAGCTAATTTTTCGCAGGTAAAGTTTATTGTTAATACTGCCCCCTGTTCTCCAATAGACAGCATTCTGAAATTAATGACTGTCTGATGCAAATCAGGGAAGAAGATTATTAGAAGTGTCATTAAATTGTTAATTACATATGCATGCATATAATGCAGTTCTTACAATTTTAGGTTCAGCTCATTTTTAGTTCGCCCGGAAACGATAGCATGTGGAGTGGGGTTATGTTTTACTCGAGATGTTTTTATTTTTTTAGTCCAACGCAAAATCTCTGTGATGTGTCGGCCGTTTAGCATGAAATTTTGTATGGCGATCAGGACTAGGCCGAATTTTATAATGCCTGTCAAAAATTTCAGGGGGCCCTCCCCCCAAAAAAATTTGGGGACCAAAACATGCAAAATTTGGCTTGATTTCAGACGACTTCAAAGTTTGGCAGCGAATTTCTCTGGAACAGTTGAAAATATTCTAAATCGGTCAAGTACTTGATCGACCACGATTCCTCCTGCGTAGGGCAAAAATGTCCCCATACCCAGCCAAATCGACTTTTTGGAAGACTATATTTCAGCTGCTACGGGTGTTGCACCTCAAAATTTTTACACATAAATTTTTACCATAACAAGCACTGGTGACGAGCTTCCTAGGAATGTCAACGTCGATGACCTTGAAGGATCTTGAACCCTAAAAATATTGGTTTATAGTGATTTTTTGGCGATTTTTGGCTGCAGAAGAGTGAATTGCGACAACGTTTAGTTGGCTAATGTCTACCTACCTTAAGTCGACACTGCGCGCTTTGCGTGTGCCAGTGTGTTGGAGTTTGGGCCATGTGACTTTGCTACGAGGCGAATGTGAGCCTCCTAAATTGTCCCACAATCGGACTTAGGGCGCTGGGCAGACTCACGTTGGGCTTTGCCCCAAATTTCTAGTTGCATTTTGCGTTTCTGTAAAGGTTAAACTTTGTTTCTTTATTGTAAAGGGTGAACATACCATTCCATTACTATGTGTTTATGTGTCCCCGAAATGATCTATACTATGTTGGGTGGGACGTTGAACCCTACTCGCTCACTCACTCACTCACTTTACTTGCTGTTGATATTAACTAGTGATGCTAATTACTAACACGTAGTTAAGGCATGTTCGATGTTGATGTTGATGTAACAGGTTACACTGACAAACCATCAGAAAGTAATTTTTCTGGTTTATCTGATCTGCCAAATTTTTTGGGGTTCTGGAATTTTTGTGCAGTGCATATGTTGAGTTGGACAGAAACGACGTTAAATTGAGCCTGAGTCTATGCGGCCGTGGCTTGGCGAAACCATGGTTCCTATGGTCGGGGGAAGTCAGGGAATTTTAAATAAGCCAGGGAAAGTCAGGGAAAAATTAAAGGATCAAGGAAAGTCGGGGAATTTTGCATTCCAAAGTTAGGGAAAACTCGGAGGGTCAGGGAAAGTCGGGCGATGCTGGAGTCCAAGCTGGCTCTAACAATATTCAGGGAATTTTAAAGTGTTAGGGTGTAACGGGCTGGACTGGTGACCGAAAGGTCCCAGGATCGACTTCAAGCCGGGGCACTGTCAGATAACGACCTTGGGCAAGTTGTTTAGACACATTTGCCTCAGTCACCAAGCAGTATAATTTGGTAGCGGTCAAAGAGCAGTGACGCTCTCTGGCTGGGAAGGTAACCGCGGGCCTGATGGAAAGCAATGGCAGTCTGCCACCGGGTTTATGACTATGTCACCTGCGGGCTGACTGTTTAGAGACCCGGATCAGCTCTGGCCCCTTCACGCCTTTAGGGTGCAAAAGTTAACAAAGATGCAGAAAAAACTAGAAATTTGGGGCAAAGCCCAACGTGAGTCCACCCGGCGCCCTAAGTCCGATTGGGGGAAATTAGAGGGGGGGGTAAAATTTTCCCGGCATCAAAGTCACCTGGCCTGAACTCAAATGCATTGGCATACGCCGAACGCGCATTGTCGACTTAGGGTAGGTCAACGTGAGCGCTTATAACTTTGTTCGTGGTGGACCGAATTTCACAAAT
>Ga0209367_1005789_pt1 | contig 17113 bp, 7 predicted proteins | sample WorMetLIZISLAND2_FD_187412 | JGI IMG/M metagenome (GOLD analysis project Ga0209367, IMG submission 187412) | Marine gutless worms symbiont microbial communities from Max Planck institute for Marine Microbiology, Germany - Olavius geniculatus... ... | reverse complement strand
TACAATACCAGACTTAAGGACAGTATCCATCTCTATAGAACAAATACTGAGTATGGGAAACGTAGTTCAAAATATAGAGCAGCTAAATATTATAATGATTTACCTGAAGAAATTAAGTTTAAACTTGATGAATCCGGGAGATACAATAAAACAGTTTTGAAAAACTACTTACTTAATAATGAACACTAATCTTATAGCCTACTTACCACTTTTTTCACCCTATTATTTTATTTGATTTATATATAGTCACAGCAAAAAATGTCTCTTGTACAGTAATATCAATTGTGTTTTAATGTTTTTTCTCATTTGATTTTAGGTTAGCATTTTGTTTGTGTGTTTGTTTTTATATTTGGGTGTTTTGAGTTAGATTGTGTACTTTGTGTTTGTGTTCGTGATGGGTTCGATAAAATGTATTTAGTAGTTTAGTAATTTTTTTATGTCCAGTAGGTTTAGTTTAGAGAATTAAAACAGAAATTGTATGTGTTTAGGCGGCCAGCATAGTTGACCAGGATGGTTTTCTGGCAACCTGGCTCAGTAATTAACTTTTGTATTATGTTATCAATTGTAATTGTATTTTTGTTTGAGTCAAATAAATTTCTTCTTCTTTTTCTACTAGGGAGTCCCTAGGCCATTGGCAGTTTGCGTCAGCGGACAGGTAGATAGGCCTACATGTAATGTGACTGCGGTAGACCTGGAGAGAGAGAAAAAGCGAACAATGTCAGCGTCAATAATATCGACTGTAGTCACTGCGCCATTTAGACGCATAGTCGAGTAACAAGTTCTCTATTTATTATTTATCTATTTATTATTTCGATGACACTAGCAACACTGGAGACTATGACGATGACAAGTAACCGTCCAGACAATAATTGCACGTACACAACACCGTACGCGAATACGCACACATCTGCACTCTGCAGCGTCGTGGAAAGGCAACGTACCGTCTGTTGCTGGGTTAAACCTGTATGCGAGTTACTCGCTCCTGTTTTTTTTATACATTTCGACTCACAGTTCGACACGTAATCAGCCTATCGGCGAAGGACGCACACTATGCTTTACAATGTGATGGAAGAATCAGATGTTTGTCATTTATTAGGACATTGCAGCTGCTGCGAAAAGGTCGCCCACGACAGGGAATCCGGAAACAGCTGCGACATGCAGCAACAGAGTCGATACGTCGTCGTCGACAGCAGATTGTCAGCCTATTTAATTTCAAGGTCATAGGTAAAAGGTCAAGGTTACAAGACCGGATTTTCGAAATTTTTACTATTACGAGATAAGGCAAACAAGTTTGTTAGCAAGATTACAAACAAACTCTTTGACGGATTTGCCTGAAATTTCAGGGAAGGTTACATTTGGCAAAATCTCCCAAACATAATAACTGTGCAAAATCCTCTCTGGACATACCCCCACGGATTTACAAAGTGTTGCACAGGCATGGCCCGCGGACAGTATTTAATTTTCCGCAAGGCTTGACTATTTAGTTATTCGTTATTGCTGTCCATTTTGGTGTGACTCAGCGACTGTGTAACAATAAACAGTGTATAAGCGATGTGAACTCGGAACTTAGCAACCAATACTTGCAAATAATGTTTTCAGTATCGCTTTCCAAAAATACAGTAATGCATTTAAACTCGTTAAAATTGCACAGTACGTTGTTAACTCTTTTTGTCACAGGTGCAGTTAAGTCGGCATTTTTCATGACTCTACAATTACGTCAGCATTACGTATTGTACGTAGTAAGGTTAATAAATGGCGGTAAGTTTTCACTGTGTCACTTTTGTCGTGTCTCGTTTAGGCTAATTTTTACACATTTTTAAAAATTTAATTTGCGACGTTTTGGCAAATATTTTTTCCTAAGAAATTATAAGATGTTTACTGCGAATGTCGTATTTCCTGTAGTGCGATGTAGCTGCAGAAAAAAAAACAGTACAATCAGCGTCTCATTTAGGCTGATTTTAACAATCAGTGTTACACGCCCCTTATTAATTCCATTTCCTGAACATGTCTGACGTCACTGCGCAGAAGAAGTAGGCTATAGATGAAGATTATCTATCACCGACAGCAAAATGGCGCACGTTGACAGGCGAGGGTTAAACGCAATTAAGCCAGCATCACACGATAGCCGGACGGCTAGCTGCGTTAACAGCAGTTCGCCTTTAACCGACACGGCCTGCAATCGCGTGCTAGCTGCGTGCAGTCATGGTAACAGGACCTACTGTTGCACGTAACTCACCCGTCGTTATATATGCGAACCGGAAGGGGAACGTCCGGATCTCTGCAGACAGGATTCAACCGGATGCATTTGCAGCGACGCCTGATCTTAAATCACTCTCACAGCTACGTCCCAGCACAGGCAGAATGTCGCACAGTACTGTTCAACTGAGGTAGGCCTACAGCCTATGACGTTTAAGCGCCACTAAAACTTAAGCTCCATAATGGTTGCGGTTTTACGGATTATACGGAACACATCATTCAAAATCCCCTCGCCTGTACAAGCAATTAATCTCAAAGTCATGTAGGCCTACAATGATAATGTCGACACAGATTATCCGACCAAGCCTGTGCTTCAAAACTACAGTAGGTTCATCTAGGCACGTGCAATTGAGACATCCACGATACTGGCAGCAGGCTTTACATCTAACTGGCTACACCGTGACTTGAAAAAAGTCTATACAGTATTTTGGACAAAAATTTCGCAAATTTAAAAGTATTTTCATAAATTCTGGCGGTAGTCGTTCTAAGAACACATTTGACTAAAACGTCAAAAACACAGAATATCAGTCTGGTAGCCGGATTAATAGCCTAGCAGCTGTTCAGCCGGTTTTTGGATAAGTAGCTGGACCTAGCCGGCCCGGCTATCTATTCGGCAGTCGTCTTGGACGGCCTTGGCCTTTACGTACTGGTTAAGGCCGTGTCTTTGCTGCGGTATGACTATGAAGAACATTCTTCTTCGCAGAGACATGCCCTCACGGCAACCGTACATGTACGGCTGCCGTACCAATAGTCAGCGCGAACATCAAGACAAAAAATGTCCGACATCGACATACATACTCGATACGATGACTGAAAAATAGCAATTCTAAGTTCACGCCTGCAACACAGAAGTCATGTTCACGCGTGTGCTTTAGCGACGACAAAGGAAGGCTTTAATTGTCAGCAATTCATTGACCTTTCGGTAGTACAAGGTCATCTTTCAGAGGCCCAAACACCAAGCAGTTAGGATCGTGCTGGAATGTGTTGACAACAGGCGTCAGCTTTTGGTCAGCGACGTACGATGCCATGTGGTCAAATAATGCTCTGTGAACCAGAAACATGCAGCTGGTTGTATCCTACGCCGTGTTGCACTTGCTATTATCTTTATGAGCCACCGTCGCAAGCGCCGTCTCCTCATTTCCACACTAAGAGTCTCTCTGAAGCATAGTGTAAATTTGGAAAAATCAAAATACTGATGCAGAAAGTATAATCGCGTATTGTGTTAACACAGTTTTTATTTCACTTATTTGTGTTAATCGGTTAATAGTCCTTATTTATTTATCTGCGCAGTTACAAATAGTTTTTGTACTTTAAGCTGTGCTATTTCCGAACAACTATTATTAAAATGATAAAATGTACAACATTAACGGTAAACTGTTTTGAAAATAATTTTTTTAAATTTTGTGTAAAAACATTAAACTATAGCGTACTGAATTAATAAAAACAATGTTACGTGTTCAACGGAGTGCTTCTGATTGTCGCCAACTGTAGGTCTACTTCAACTACAGGAGTGCAATCGATCTAAATAGTGGTGCGATATAACAAACTGTTATTAGTTGAGCTACGGTGAAACTGTGTGTGCACTTGCGTGATTTAGGGCGACTAAAACGAGGCAGGGAATAAACGGCACGGTCGAAAATGCAGAGGTGAAAAAAGCGAGAAATACAAAACGTTGCATCAGAATGCATAGGTGGGAAACGCGAAAGCAACTTATCAGGGTCGTGAAACGTTCCCGTAGTGCCATGTGAAGTTGTCGACATACTGCAGGCCAACTCAGCCTCCTACCCTTCATGGGACGGGAAATGAGTAGTAGCTTACGGGCTACGGGGTGAAGGCCTAGTGTGGCTGATTGGGGCGGTGGTATGTCTGCTTGCTGCAAACCGCGGGTCCAATTGTTAGTTCGCGCGGGCAATGGATGGCCGCATAGTGCGCTGCGGTATTATTAGCTCATGCCAATCAGCTGCCACTTCCAAGATTGTAAAGCGCTTCTGGTCTTGAAGAAGCATGTAAGAAGCAAGTACGTGGACTTTACCTTTACCTTCAACTGTCGTCTGCGCCTGCTTACGTCGCTGACGTAGTCCTAATTACTGTCACTGTTGGCGCCTCAACGTTCGCGTTCTCGCTGCTGCTGCTGCTGCTGATATCTTCATCTGTCTACAGAACACTTTTTTCAAAACCACCTCCTCGTCAGTGTTCTGCAAAGATGTCTAGCTATCTGTCGAAGACCATAATGGATGAAGCGTAGAGTTGTTTTTTCTCATCTCTCATTTAAAAAAACATTTCTTTGAAAAGGCTAAATCAAATTTAGTCTATACTACTACCACTGCGTAGTACATACACTGTGTCTCAAAAAAACATTCCCAACATTTTCGACTGTAACTGGAAAGCCAATTATCAGATTTTAATAATTTTCGGCACGAATATTCCTGACACAACTTGCCATCAAATGATTATTCAGTTTTCCACCTTACCCAGCGTTTATTTCTGCACTACCTGGAGAAAACACAACCTGCAAAATATCACTTTTTATCCAATGCGATATAATGGCTTAATTAACATAACGCGTAAAAACACATTTTGTTTACATTTCTGACACTGCGGGTGACACTTCATTTAGTTGTTTATTTTTTAACTGCCTGCAGTAATGTTGCTTAAAGTGTTGGCTCATTATGCGAACACAAAAAAGAAGACGCTTTCTCCATTCATTGACAGCAATATCGATAAAGTGTTGCTTCAGACCAATCCAGGCTGTACCAGTCGCTTCTTGACTTCACAAACATTCCTAAACTTTATCTGATAAACATACTGCTGCACGACAGTCAAAGCTTGTAATAGACCGGCTGTAGGGGGCCCATAGATTAGGATAGATGGAATTTGTCGACGTTTTTCATTCATTTTAACACGCATCTGCTATGTCTGCTTTCTTTAGGTAGTGCAAAAGCAGACGTTAGGTGAGGTGGAAACTAAAACTTACTTAATAACCAGTTGTGTCAGAAATATTTTTGTTAAAAATTACCAAAATCTGTTAATTTTTTTTCAAGTTATGATAGATAATGTCGGGGATGTTTTTATCAAGTTTTATGTTTATTTTAACACATATTTCGCTTGATCTGCTTTCCCTAAGTAGTGCAGAAGCATACATTGGGTGAGGTGGGAAACTGATTTGATGGCAAGTTGTGTCAGAAATAGTTGCATCAAAATTTATCAAAATTGTTAATTGGTTTTCATGTTAGAGTCAAAAATGTCGGGGGATGTTTTTGAGACACAGTGTAGATGTTGCGCAGTATACTTCTTTTATGTCTGCGCGTGGTGCATTCGTGACTCCGTCTATGCACCAGGTGAAATGGCGTCGGTTTGTGGTGCGCGAAAGTTCAGTGCAACATTCAGATTTAGGCCTAAACCACACTGGGCTCGCACTCGTACTGTTTTCATAACTTGGGCGTACGGTTGCAGTCGTTCGTCATAAAGCAAACGTCGTGTAATCTACGTATGCGATCGGACAGTGGACTGAGTATATTTAACTACTGTCTGGAGTGGGACAATATCGTACTGCGTGTTCTCTTATCCCACCCCAGACAGTGATGTGATACACACACGCTGACTATGTTATATTTTTGAACGAAAATTCTCCGACAAATTTTTTTGGCAGTCTGAATCTTGGAGGCGGCAGTTGCCTTCTGTCTTTCCTGCAAAGACGCCGCTGGTGCACGATACAACATTTGGTACGGCAAATCGCCCATTTTGGGAAATTTGGGGCAGAAGTTTTGCGAAACGACAACTGTGCAATGTTGTGCAAGTTTGTATTGAACTTGCAGGAAGGTTTTATTTTATATCGTGCGAGAAGGGCTAACTGATTGATGAAGATTTGATTGTGTGCTATTTGCGATGCAGTTTTATGGCGGTGCTCATTTGCCTCATATTCAGTGTTCTGTCCACTATTGACCAGTACGTCGACTTCGCAAACGAAACTCTTTTCTGGATGGTAAGCACTCAGCACCGTATTGCGTCGTTTCGCGTAGAAAAAAGCTACTGCTGCGTGTAATGGTGCCAGGAAACGGTGCCATCATTTTGATACAGTAGTCTAAGAATGCTAAATTTTGTCGCCGACAGTGATGGTCTTTCTTTAGTTTTTTTGCTTGGCTCGAAAGATGCATGTTCCATCTACACCTTAACGTGCGAATGGCCGCGCAAATAATTTGAAGCAGTATGCATGTAAATAAGTAAGTAAAACGCACATTTGTGTGGCACGTACTGTTTAAAAAAGCTAAAATTTGTCAATTTTAGTTTAAAGGTTTATTCAACTGTCAGGCAGACGGCTGCACACTGTCGGCACATGACCGACATATAGTGTAAAATACTTTTGGATCTAACTGCGGCGTAAGATCATCAAGATCTTCCAGTACCGTGTAATAAACACAATGTAGAGCTATTGGGCAATAGTCTCCACGCAGGCCCGTATCCAGACTTTTCTAAGGGAAATTCGTTTTTTTCTTCTGCTCCTGAGCCTTAGCTTAAGTTCTGTGTTAATCGAGTTAGCTCCCCCGTTTGGGTTTGAGTCAAAGCCTAGGCTGCAAACGCATAAGCCTAAATATTTCGTATTCGAAAGTCGCGTCTGCAAATAGTGACATTTTTGGTTAATTTTATGCAACGCAAAACATGAAATTTTGCCATTTACGCTCGAGATGGAACCCTCTGTCCACGATCCTGCAACAGTGACGACGTAACTGCATGGATTTTTGTCTGTGTGGGGGTGACTGAAAAATGCACGACATGAAAATTCGGCACAAAGAAAATTGCAAGGGGTGAAAATGCAGGACTGGAGAATGCGGCACAAAAACGCAGGGCTGGAAAATGCGAGACAAGTCAGTATCGAAAGCCAACAGACACTGGAGCATAAAAGCAATGACCAATCTCATTCTGAGCAGCGTCAGCTTAGCCAATTTTTCTCGCGCATCTGGGTGATCGTAGTGTGCATGCTGTTGAAACAAAAACGTAAAAAGTCAATTTACTATTAAAATTCATTAAACGTAGAAAATATTTTAAGACAAGTACAGTTCAAAGTATAAGATATAAACGTAGTTGACTATTGGTAGGCTCTGATAACTCATAATTTGTGCACTACAACAGAGCCGTATATAAATCTGATGTAATACGTTTATTATCTTTTTTCCTGTAAATAACTATCAACTTATTTCCGACTAAAGCACGCAAATTCAAAAGATCTTATGGTGGGGATTTTTTCGCTTGGTTTTCTGCGATAAATCGAAGTATTTGTACCGCTCGAAAAAAATAACATTAGAATTTATTGCGCTCATGTACTTTGATCAACATAAAAGTTACACCGAGAAAGAAGCGCAGATTCTTTCTGAGACTTTGGCGCTTTATAAATTATTTACTTACTTACTTACAAGCTTGGCTGATCCGTCACAACCCACCGACTCACGAAAGTTAGCTAACATACGGCGTCCCATGCTTTTCTTTGTGCCACATTTTCATGTCGTGCATTTTCAGCGTCCCCGTCTGTGTGGTCTGTTGTGACTTGCAGGAGACGGTGTTAGTGGTGTTCTTCGGCACGGAGTACATCGTGCGCCTGTGGTCCGCCGGCTGTCGCAGTAAATACATGTCACTTCGCGGTCGTCTACGTTTCGCCCGCAAGCCCATCTCGGTTATAGGTAGGCTATAATCGCCACCCACTCGCTCATCAGTAGCTTCGTCAAGTTTTCTTTATTTAAAAACAACGCGGTGACTATTTACCGTCGGCCGTACAAATAGCATGTAAGTTATTTATCCGGTTATAATGAAAACAAGATCCGCTAGGTTGTTATAATTGCAATCGCTAAGCAACGGCATTAATGTCGGTCGTTTTCATTGGTGTTACATTACAGGAATAGAAAAATAGGAGAGATATAAAAGAACGGATCATTGCTTCATATCATGTTCTTATTTAGCAGATTCGTTAAATATAGTGCGCGCTAAATAATTCGCCGCAGACAGCAAGTTACTCAAGTTACTGCAGTATCGAGTACCGAAGCGGAAAGCCGTATGTCGCTAGGCCTGCGTGTAATGATTTCTATTTTTGGTAGAGTGTGTCGTGGCCAAAAATACAAGCAATAATTAAAGTAGTCTGAAAAAAATGAGCAGACTGACCAGCGGCAAACTCTGTTGCTCGCACCTACACGGAGTGGCCCAAAAATCTGCAACAAAGTCTTTGATAGTTGTAACTTTAAACAATATTAGCAGGCTTCTTTGTCGTCGCAATGTTTAGACTCTAGTAGTAAAAGCTAAGTCGTAGAGGCACACGGCGCGATGTAGTTGCCACATATCCGTGGTCTTCCAGTGTAAACTGGTGCCTGACTGAAAGGCAGATAAGCTTTGGAAGGACTTACGTTTTTTGATTTACTCTATGTTTCTCGTGTGTTAATTAAGGTTATCAAAATTGTCCACAGTCGACGTACTAAAACAAAACAGAAATTGAACTTATTTATTGGCGAAACAAAATCGCTAGAGGTTGTATGCAACGTTGCAACTTAAACTGAACAGCGTTGAAATTTGCTCGTGAGCGGCAAAGACTGTAGACTTGTGTCGACCGTGGTAACGTGAAGTTTTGTTGACAAACTGCAGATCTGGTGGTTGTGATTGCATCAATTGCCGTACTGTCCATTGGTTCCAACGGACAGGTGTTTGCCACGTCCGCCATACGGTCAGTCGCTACATCGTCTTTTTGTCTCAGTAATTATAGCTATACACCAAACATTACTACTACAGCAGCTGCATTGCTCTTATACCACAGCAACACGCTAGTGGCTAATGGACAACACATCTACTGCGGTTAACTTCGTCTGACAGTCTCTTGGCAGTTTGCTCTGAAATTATAGGTATTTTACCAAAACTAAAGTATGTTAGCTACAGAGTGTATATCACTACGTATTAGCTACTGCAACCGTTTATTTCATGGATAGATAGACTTCGAGATGTGGCTTCTCTTTACGTTTCGCAGGTTACGCTCGGTCTTCTGTAGTAAGATGCAAACATATCCATTAATTTTTTTTGCGACTAGACCCCCGGAAAGACTTAGGCTAACAATAGCTTAGAAGACGAATTTATAAGTCCTTTATTTTTTAATGTATGTTTACTCTCAGTAGGTTATTCCCCCCTCAAAAAAGAAAAACTGCGTAATTTCATTACAATCTGTTCATAAAGTTTTTCATAATTTTCCGGACACGAGGCAGAGGTACAGAGTGATAGGGTGTTTACACGATCTAGCAAACGTCTAGCAAACTTCCAACAAATGTATTCAAGATGCACGTGCTAATGCTGGACGTTTGCTGGATCGTGTAAACACCCCATGAAACTTCAACTTTTGGCGAAGAGGATGCAAAACAAGCGGCAGTTGTGCCAGCCGACGATCAGGTTGTACAGCTTTTTGATGCAGGGTGAATAGCGAAAATTTGATTAACCGATTGCACGGACGGCCTAGGTAGACGCAGCTGTTTGGTATACCCTGCCGCTATGTTTATGGCGAAATGTGCATTATTATACTATTATAATATTGGTCGTGCGCGTGTGTTTAATGATGTGCAGCGGCGTTCGGTTTCTGCAGATCCTGCGCATGCTGCACGTTGATCGTCAGGGAGGCACTTGGCGTCTGCTTGGCTCCGTCGTCTACAGCCATAGACAGGTGACCCGACCTGTCAATAGATTGCTGGCATTAATGACATAAGTTTTATTGGCGTCTGTATTGCAATAGTAATGTGTTTTCGCGTGTTATGTTTAAATTTTTTTATTGTGTTATTTAAGTATGACGGAATACTCAAGTCAGTTTTCCGTTTCAGATTAGGTGCTGTTAGAAATGTTTGTATATGTTTTGAGAACGATATAACTGTATAGTATGATATTATTTCCAATGTATGCTTTGTCTGTTTATCTGTCTGCTTTTGCCTTGTGGCGAATAAACGTGTTTATTTTCACCCGAGATCTTATCTCGATGCAAATGTTATGCGTGACTGATCACTGCTAGTACGATACGATAAGATTTGCACTTGAAAATTGACAGACAAGGTGTCAGCTTAATTTTTTGCACAAAAACTAAAAAAACTAAAATGTTTTTAATTTAAATAAAATGAGAAAAACTTAAATAGATAAAAGTACAGTTTTATTGTAAAACATAAAGATCAAGAAACTGCCGGTATGGAAGAGGTAAACGCCTTAGTACAAAATAACTAAAAAAATAACGATAGCTGAGACTAAAGTATTAGCCTACTCTTATTGTTATTATAATTGTGAATATTAGATGTTACTTCATGTGAAAATTTTAGGATACATCAGCACAATTGTTACATTGAGGTTATCAGTATTCTCTTGTAATAAAACAGCAGAATAAATAAATCAGTGAATGAATTATGTAGCGCCGCTGGCCGCCGAAGTCTAATATAGGTAGAATCAGAGTGCATTGTTTAAACTTGAGTGAGTGCTAGACAGTGGCGTATTTAGGGGGGCCATGGTGCCCCCCTTTTTGGCCCGACCATGAAAATTTTTTACAGGCGACTTTATATGAAAAGGTGCGTTTTTTGCCATTTTCCAGCAAGAATTGCAAAATTTAACAATGTTTGACGGTCTTTTGCGTTTCAAAATTTCAGAAAAATGGGCGAATTTGTGGTTTCCATTGAACATTCAGAAGCAAAAAGTGTTTCAGCTTCAGGGCAAGCCCCCCTGACTCCCCGACCAGGGGCTCTGCCCCTGGACCCCGCTGGGGGCTCCGCCCCCAGACCCCCGTTATAGGCTCGCGCTCCGCGCGCTCGCCATGCCCCCCTTTGCCAAATCCTAAATACGCCACTGGTGCTAGAAATAAACTACATGTCACTTTTTGCCCTATGCGTGAGAGCGATCATTAACTGTTGATTGAATTGGTGTTTTTTGTAGGAGTTAATAACGACTTTGTATATCGGATTTCTCGGACTAATCTTTTCGTCGTATTTCGTCTACTTGGCGGAGAAGGACAACGCATCTGTCAACGATAACGGTCTCGGGCATTTCACCAGCTACGCCGACGCACTCTGGTGGGGAGTGGTAAGTTGTTCCGTATTCTATTTATATTTTCTAGGCATAATTATACCGAAGGTTTCACAAGACCGTCAAGCTTGACGTCAATAATGTGGTCGCATGCGTTGATCCACAACCACCCGACCATCGTCCCGTTGTAAGTAAGTGAGTTGTCTTTAATTGCAAGTGTCAATCGCATAAGCATTACACCAATAAATAATACACTCGAATACAAACTACACACAATCTTCTACACAGTCATAAAAACAAAAAACGTACATATTTACAAAACCCACCCATTATCTTGTAATTAAAAGGGGCTTTGACAGTAGCTGCATGCGATATCGAGTGTGATAAATACAACACGTGAAAATGGAACACTGAAACTCTCAGCAGTTAACTGTATACATTTTATTCAAGTAGCATGAAAAATGACATATGCGCATGATGCATATAAAGACTAAAAGAGCGAAACGAACCGGCAGTTTAGTTCATTTTATTTTTGTCGCTCTGTGCACGCCGTAAGAATGTACCGCAGTCGGTCGGTGGTACATGTAGAATGTAGATGTTGTTGTGAAATGTGGCTGCAGATAACAGTAACGACGATTGGTTACGGCGACACGGTTCCTCAGACGTGGATGGGAAAGATCGTTGCCTCATGCTTCTCCGTCTTCGCCATTTCATTCTTCGCTTTGCCAGCCGTAAGTTTCGCCCTCTGTCTGCATAGGTCTGGAATGATCTTTTGTAGTCTATAGGCTTTAACGACATGGCCTAATGTTGAAGTTGAATGTCCATATGAATAACGCATCTCGTTGGGCCAACGTCATACAACGCAGTGGCGTTGGCGTAGCCTGGATATTTCTGATCACGGAACTTACTAAAACGTAGCTATATACTAGTGTTGTAAGAGGCATGCGACAAAACAATAAGTAAGTAATTTATGTAGCGACATAGTCTGTATATAGGTAGAATTCTGGGCCTACATTAGGGGCGTTGCTATGAAACCAACATTTGGACCAACAACACCAACATTGCCACCATACAGTTTAGACCATGCATGCCTACTAGAAGTACCACGATCCAAGTAGTAACAAAGTATCGCCATTCTCAACTCAGTCGATGAACAACTACAAGGCCTGCTCAATGTCCTGCACGATAGTTCCTCGTTTTTTTCACGGCTAGTTTGGTGTTGTCCATCCAGCGTTTCTGATCGTGTGGTCTATATGGAGTCCATTGTAGCCCACACTGCAGTTCTTTCATCTGCCATTCTCTTCACGTGGCCATACCAACGCAGTTGAGATTGTTTTATGCAGTCCGGAAATGAATACTCTGCACTCTCAGTTTTTTTCTGATATCTTCATTCTGCAAACAATCTATTCTGGTGACTCCTTTGCTTGGCCGAAGAACTCTGACTTCAGCTGTTTGTACTTTGCTCGTGTTAATGTCTCACAGCCAAACACGTTACCGGTACTGAAGACATGTAATTGCATCACGTGTCGACAGCGTCAACTTGTGTTGTGCGCAGGGCATTTTAGGATCTGGGTTTGCACTGAAGGTGCAGCAGAAGCAACGACAAAAGCATTTCAACAGACAAATACCAGCAGCTGCAACACTAATACAGGTAATAGTCAGGTAATATGTGGGACAAGTGTCGTCTCTGCTGTCTTGCTGCATCAATTGAGTTCTGACTATGGACATTACATTACATTTTAGTTAAGTCTTAGTTAAGTTTTAGCTAAGTTTTATTATTATCATCGTTTATTCCTTGTTTATTTCTTGTTTACCGAATACGTTAAAAAGTAATATCCAATAATTCACACCTATACGATGCCGGCGCGTCGCAGATGTGAATTAAATTGCCGATGACTGCCGACGTATTTCGGCCGAAAATTTAGAAACTGAACAAGTTCGGAATTTATCGAGTGTGATCGTGTGCAAAAACTGTCGTGACCCAGTTTCCAGTTGTGACGTCATCGCATTGTTTTGGCACCACTCACTGAACAATAATAGCACTGTCAGTGCTGATTGTTCAGTGAGTAGTGCTAAAGATGAGATGACGTCATAATTGGAAACTGGGTCAAGAGTCACGACTGTTTAGACTCGTTAAGATCAGTTTACATTTGCAACACGAATCAACTCAACAATCGAGTCGCGTCGGGGTCGTAGGTGTCAATTGGGTATAAGTAAGTAAGTAAGTATAGACCTCTAGCATTGCTGGCCGCAGTCTCTCTGTTGCAGCCAATAAAAATCGGCAATGTTCTATACCGGGTAGGAAACTCTGTGTTGCGGCTTGTACGTTCTAACTTATCGAGTTGGCACATTCTTCACACTAAATCGTAATTTATTTCAACCAACTTGCGAAAATGTAACGAATGACAAAAACAATAATGAGTAACAAAATTTCAATCGCTGTGTCAAGTATGAGAAAGATCCGTGAAGTTGATCGCCCGCTGATCAAAATATTTCGTCAGCAGAAGATGTGGAGATCATGGCGTTTGTTAAAAGAGTTTTCCAGGGAAAATTGGATTAAGACAAGCGGCTGAAATAAATAATTGCACTGCCATGGTAGTGGACCTACGTATTTGACTTAGCCGGTATATTAAGACTGACTGATTAGCGGGAGAAAAACGTTGTGTATTAGTTTACTTTTTTGCTTTTAAATTACGGTGATATTATGTTTCATGTATTTTGTATATGCTTGTGTTCGTTTTGTTTTTTAGTAGTGTTTTGTATTTTTTTTTGCTTTCGTGTATTTTTACGTTACTGTTCTCGAGCGTTTGGCGTGAGTGTTTATCGCATATTAAAATTTTAAAAAATATTATAAATATTGGCGCAGTGCCTGTGGCGTTGCTACGCTGCCGAGCCGCGGTCGAACCTGATCGCGACGTGGAAGATCCACATCATGGACTCGTCTCACTCCCACGGGCACCTGTTCAGCCGGGTAGCGCGCCGAGCCAGCGCCAGTCTGACGCGACGACGACGAATCGTCAAACAGCAAAGCATCGACGTCCTGGCCGCCTCGTCACCGGCCAGTGGAGCCGCTGTGTACGGCGGGCTTGTACAGGCGGATCAAGCTGGTAGTGGCGTCGGCAGTAGAGACAGGAAAGATAGCGTCGACTCCGTCATCATTTACAACGGTCAGCTGATGCCACCAAAATACCAGTGACACTAGTAGTCAAAAAAATACCTCTGGCGTCCTAACACGAAGGCAGGGAGGAAATTGTTTTTCATTTTTTTTGGTTTTCGGAAAATTATCAGAATAGCTTGCTTCCCGGAAAACTGTCGTTTCCAAATACAACCTTTGGGGCCGAATTTTTTTCTTTATTTTGGGAAAAATTAACTGGCCAAATCGAAATTTTGTACACTCTGTCAAAAATTTGCAACTGTCTGTCGGAATTCTGCTGGAAATTTGCACTGTTCGTGGAAAAATTGCAACTTCTACTTTCTAAGCCTCGCGACGCCGCTGTAAAGTGCAGTATGGCTCTCGGGCCGTTTTTTGATTCCTGTAGTCGCAATAGGCCTATTTTCAAACCTGTATATGTGTATATGTACTTTGTGTCGCTGTACTTTTTGTGCGGTAAATTGAGGGAGTTTTTTTTAAAGAAAAGGCATGTCAAACTACCGTGTATGTGTTTGCGTGTATACGCTGCTAAGCAAATTTTTGGACAAAACAAACGTACTGTAAGTATAAAAGTGAAAAGCCAAATTCTTTAAGAGTAGCAATATGAGGTAACGAAATGCATGCAGCAGCTAACGCTCTGTATTCTAAGCGGTAGCTAAACTCCTTGTTAAATGATCTTAGCGTTGTTTTTAGTAGTCACGTGTCAGCTGTATTTGATTGGCAGCTCGCACGTCGCTGATCATTGATCAAATAATTGGTTGATTGATTGATTGATTGAGTAAGTGATTATATATATATCAAGTGACGTGTTTTGATTGACAGCTCGCACGCCGCCACCCACCATGCCGGGTCCACTGGGCATCAGTCACGTGACGTTCTGCGACACGGCTAACGACACGGAGAACGACTACGAACTACCGACCCGACCCGTCCTGTAAGTTTCACTTAGCACGATAACTCATAAACCGCTGAATTTAGCTTGACATTTTGCACGAATACATATCTCGACAAGTGCAACATTAAATTTTAACGCTATATGTCGAACGTCAAGGTCACGTGACCAGATTTTCAGATACTCTGCCATTGCGACATATAGGGCGTTGCTGCTGCTGGATGCTGCTAAGCAGGTCCAGCTAGGCCAATGCTGACGTCATTGCTATAGAAATATTGCAGCATGCCATTGAGGCTACCGCGGACAGCCTTAGTCTTGCACGAGGCTTGGCAGTCTAGTTTTATAAATAAAATGGAAAACAACGTGTGAGTGCAGGGTTTCAACGACAGCACCTCCAGCGGACGAATGCGTCAATAAAAATATAATTATGAACGCTCAATTAATTACCGGCTTTTTCGCAAAACCGTGAAACAGATGACATGACCCAAAGCATTGTTTATAAAAACTGCGGTACTTTAGCCAGTGATGTTAACAAGGCCAGACCACTCAAGGCCAAGGCCGCAAAATTTGGCCTTAAGGCCAAGGCCAAGGATTAACACCACTGACTTTAGCTTACCTTTGTTGTTAACAAACTATTAGTATTTTCATATCACTTAGTTATTAGGCTTACCTAACAAGATAGACTGCTGCTGTTGTTGCTGTATAGGTTGACTGATGCGCACAAGTCGGCGATACGCGTCATGCGACGAATTCGTTATTTTGTCGCGAAACGCAAGTTTCAAGTAAGTCTATATATTTCTCTTCTACTTTTACGGGCTATAAGACGCTTTTTGACATGATATCAATAATGTTTTAATGCAAAATAGACTTAATATCTTAATGATTGTCGTTATACATATAACAAAATACTGCGATGTATGTACGGCGTTTGAACGTTATTGATGTAAAGAAATAATAATGGATCTGTAAAAAGACTGCAATGTAATGTCCGTTGTTTTCAAGACACTTTAAATCAAATAGAATTTTTAAGGTCTGGCAAATGCACGTTGGCCCACTCAAGCAAACTGTGGGGTCTAACGATCGCTCTGAGAAAACTGAGATGTATATCTAGTGTGGCTAGATCATAAAGTCTGAGAGTAAAATAATGATGGAGTCAAGATCTCGGTCAATAAATTAACAATCAATATATCAGTAATTTATTACTGACAGCTGTGTCTTCTGTCTTGTATATTGTAGCAAGCTCGCAAGCCCTACGACGTACGCGACGTCATCGAGCAATATTCACAGGGGCATCTCAACATGATGGTCCGCATCAAAGAGCTTCAGCGAAGGTAACATATTCACCATGATTTATTTCATCTATATACGATCGGGCATGGCTGCTTAACCTCACATAAGCTTGTCAGACGCAATTGGCAACGGTTTTTTTAAAGACTTCATCGTATGCATCTTGACTCGGCGCAGCCAATCTCTGGCGTAGTCAAAAGCAGTGTGTGAAGCTGCAAGACCCGAAGACCACCTTCGAATTTGGTTGTGGTAATTTGAACACCGGTTTTATAATTCTGACTGAACATTCGCGTTAGCTGCTGTTTCGATTAACCTACTTTAGTACCTACCTTCAGGGCCTACTACGTAGGGTAAAGTGGAGGCAAACTGCCTCCACTTTGAGTCAGGGGGGGGGAGATTTGCACGTTTCAGGGGGGAGCACAAAGTTCTTCAAAATGCTACTAAAATATTTTTTCATTAAAATAAAATATGAAATATAGCAAGCAAATCTAGATGTTATTTAATATCATCAAAGTTTT
>Ga0209367_1005788_pt1 | contig 17113 bp, 7 predicted proteins | sample WorMetLIZISLAND2_FD_187412 | JGI IMG/M metagenome (GOLD analysis project Ga0209367, IMG submission 187412) | Marine gutless worms symbiont microbial communities from Max Planck institute for Marine Microbiology, Germany - Olavius geniculatus... ... | reverse complement strand
TTAAGCCGGATTGCTGAAGTCTTCGCTGACGAGTAAGAAGGGGCTGCAGCCGTTCTAGAAGCACATGGGGAAAAACCTTGCCCGGCACTGACAACAGTGAGATTGGCCTGTAACTGCTACAGATGAAATAATACTGGAATGGGATAAAACTGCTTGCAGGTTCGTTTTTTCCTACTGGACTTGGACTTGGACTTGGACTTGGCTGTTGCTGGACTTGTTACAAGTCTGATAGCAACCATGGTTGAAATACATACACATTCACACTGTTGTACGACGATGTTATAACAGCACGGATAGCAAGAAGCTAAAGCTTCGAATGTTCGAAAGTTCGAATGTCTTCTATCTTTACTAAGAGTCCACACTCCAAATGCAAATCTCTTCAGTTAAATCACGTTGTTTTTAATTAATGGAACCAATTCCGAGACAGTACCGGTACTTCAAAATTTCATTAAAACGATCGATAAACCTAGGCCCAAAAAGTCCGGTGCCACAAGTTGCAGCCAGTGGAAAACGAGGGAACTAACAAAATATCTTTTTCGAACTTTTTCCCCATGACATTTCGTGCAATATTACACAACAGCTGATAATGAAACAAAGTGACATAATCCACTAAACGGTACAAAAAAATTACCAAAGTAAACATAACAGACTGTAAAAACAGTGGCGTTATTTCAATAAATCATTGGGGCCTCATTCTCTTCCCCTTCTTTTCTCCAATTATTTTTCCCTTCCCTCTCTTCTCGTTCCCTTAGAAGCAGGATTCCTTAAATCCAGCAAGATGGTCTGAGGGAGCCCCCAGCGGGGTCTGGAGCAGAGCCCCAGCCGAAATTAAATTTGTTGCATTTCAGCCTTAAAATGTTACATCTGGTGGTAACAATTTGACTGATTTTTCTGCGAAGTAAGCTAACTGACCAAAATTCGTGTAGTTACACGGTAGAAGTCGATCGGGGGACCAAACGTTTGTCGTCAGGCCCGTCGAGAGCCACAGGGGGGCCCGGGGAAACATTCTGACGGGGCCAATCTGCGTAGAAATTTTTTGAATTTTTCTTTTCAAAATGGCGCATTCTGCAGTACTTTATATTTTTGAGCGATGGCTGGGCCCCAACGTCGCGGGGCTTGGGGTAACTTACCTCCCCCTACTCCGATCTCGATGGGCCTGTTTGTCGTCAATCGTTTACGAAGTACTCACTGAGGAAAAAATAAAATCATCAATTTTTGGAGTCTGTAGACCCACCTCTTTAAATGACCCCTCTGTGTAAAACTGCAAGTGGACCTCAGGTTTGCCTAGCAGTGAGCCTCGAGCGTTATGCAGCTGAGTAGACATCAAAGTCGTATTGTTAACCAGAATTCCCGCCCCACTGATGAATTTTTCACGAACATTTACCAGATGTAGTTATGATGTAGTCAATAGAATCTGATCGGTGTTGTCTTCCGTTGATGTTTCGCTTCAGTCGGATGTTTTCCACGATATTTCAACACTCTTCCGTCGCGCGATGTTAACTCTATACTCAAGTCACTGACGTCACTGGTAACGTCACAAATATCTTAGAGCTGGGCCAAATTATTAATTTGTTACTGCAGTGCACAGTGCAACGTTTAAACTGTATGAGCACATTTTGTCGAAACAGTAGTGACTACTGACTAGCGAGTACCGAGTATTGTTGATTCCGCCTAATTTTTGACGCACCACAGTTAGGCCTATGCTGTACGGCGTTCTTGGCATCGTTATCGTCTGTCTGTCGTCCGTCCGTCTGAAACGGAGGTATTGTGGCTAAGCGTAAGTCTTAAAAAAACTTTTACACGAATAATAAGCTTTGTGCCGAGGCTCTCTGCGTACAAAATTTGGGCGATGAAGTGCAGAAAAAAACATTTTTTAAATTTGGGGTTGAATAAAAAGGGGTAAGAAGAATGTGCATTTTCGACGGAAAACTAACCATACCTCGGAAGCGGTAAAAGTTAGGGCCAAAGTTGCTGTTAATCACTAATAAAAAAATGGCATACGCCCTTTCAGATGAGATAAATTATTATCGACCTCGAATAACCTTGAAGGTCAGTAGGGCAACGAGAACTGTGTAGACTGCGGCGCGTATTTCCTAGCGACAGCTGGGCTTTTTTGTTTTAAATAATACGCACATAATAGTGTTGTGTAAATAACAACAGCATTACACTTTCAGTGTTCTTTCAGCTAGCTGATTAAATTATTATAATGAACGACTCAAACTACGAACTCACTTATATTTATTATAATGCTTTCGAGAGTTGCGTGAAGCACAGGCAGTCCACTACAGTCATTAGCCTATAGCTTTGTCCAAAACATTTTTACGCGAATGCTTCGCGCGTCTTAGCTATCGTCTAGACGTTCGTCCGTGTGTCTGTCTGTCTGTCACACCCTGCAGCCCTATATCAAAACGGTGCAAGCTAAGATACGAAATCTTCACTGTAAGCTGCCACAAAGACTCTAGTTTGCAGAAACCTAGTAGTTTTTTGTGACAAAAATTCGTGACGCTGGGTTAAAAAAAATTTCCATGAAACCAGTGCGTCTAAGTCGTTTTTACCGCCATTGGCTCGTCTAGCGTAAAACCGGTTGCAGGTATAGGCATATAGGCCTATTTGCTGCTTATCACAACAAGCACTGGTGACGAGTTTTCCGGAGCTATTAACATTGATAAACATAAACAATTTTAAACCCAGACAATACGGAGTTTTAGTGATTTTGTTTTGCGTTTTCAAGCTGCGGTCCATATTTTAAAAGTAAATTGCGAATTGCGAAGAAATAACTGAAGATAGACCATGACAAGCTGCGTATGAAATTTTTAGCATTGAACGTACATCTTAGCGGTTTAAAGTCTGGCCCTCTAGATTTAAGGAGTCCTGGTCTTCTGTATAGCCTACGTAAGCGTCAAATAGGGGTATTTTTTCAAGATGTGCTGCTAATATCAACCAATTTAAAGTGAAAACGGTTGCAGATCTTATTGTAACAAGCACTGCTGACGAGCTTTTAAAGAGTATCAACCTTGATGATCTTAAACGACTTTGAAATATAACAAAAAATCTGAGTTTATGCTCATGAGACTCGCGACAGTTTACAGCAGTTTCTGTTCGGAGGTTGTTTTGGTCATTAATTTCGCCGCAACTAAATTTGAAAATTACGTGCCCCGCAGCCGAAAATTTGCAGAAAGAAATCACTGAAAACCCTTTATTTTAGAAGTTCAAAGTAGTTTAAAATCAACCAAATGTTATTATTAAGGTAAAAAACAAGTCTATGCATATCTGCAACCGTTTTCACGCTAGACGAGCCAACAGCGGTAAAATAACAACTTTTAGGGGGACTCCTTTTTGACGCTTGCGTGCGCAGGCTTAAACCCAACAGGTCGAAAGTTGGACTGCTAAAATCTGCGTTTAATGCTGACAATTTTTTATGCAGGTTGTCATGCTGTCTTTGGCGCAATGTACTCTTGAAATGTGTGTACAGCAGCCAAAATTCGAAAAAAACTAAAAAAACCTATTTTGTGTTTTAGGTCATTCGAGGTCATTGATGTTGGATTCCCTAAAAAGCTAGTCGCCAGTGCATGTATGTGGTTATCTGCAACGTGTTTTGTGCTAAACGAGCCAATAGCGGTAAAATAACTACTTTTAGGGGCACTTTTTGACACTTTTGTTCAAAGAGAACTCACCCAGCAGCACATAATTTGGTCGCAGAAAACTGGACACCTTACAAGATCATAGAATGAAAACTCGAAGTCTCTGTCTCACCTGGACATGATTCGGTACCGGGTCGTGACAGACGGCCGGACGGACAGACGGACGGACGGACGGACAGAATTGCGATAGCTAAATTGCTAATACGCGCAATAAAATTACATGCTGTCGCGCGTAAAAACGGAGTTTTAATAAATTTTCGCGATTTTTGGCTGCGACGCAATAGTGAACTACGCCGAAATTACTAAAGACAGACCACGACAATCTGCGTGCGAAATTTTAGCACAGAACCTAGATTTCAACTGTCTCTGTTTAGATCTTCTAGATTCAAGAATTTCTTCATACGGAGGCCTCAAATTTTGGTACTTTTTCAAAACACATTACCATTTTATAATTTTTATTGCACCTTTTCAGGTGGCAGCACTGATGCTGTCTCGCGTCACGTGAGCTTGGCTCAAATTACTTGTCCCATCCGGTGTGCTGTATGTTGAACGTCGCGTGTGACTCTGTCTTTTCCAGGTCGTGCTTGGTCGTCCACATCTTCGCTCAGCTTATCACACACCTATAAGTGGCAAATCGCACGATTCGTCATTGTTTTAGTAATAAAGCATATGAATGAATGAATGAATGAATATGTCAATTTGTATAGCTCCCAATTAGAGAAGACCTCAAGAGCGCTCGCAGCCAAATAAATGAGTTTTAAGTTTTTTCGCAAATGTATCTCTGGACAGTGATGAAGTCCGCAGGTCGACGGAGAGGCTGTTCCAAGTGGCCGGGCCAGCCACGGCAAAGTCCCTCCGACCGATCGTGGTCCTTGTCGATTGTGGTCCATATGTCGTTTCTCATTAGCTGTTATATATAAACATGTATTTTCCTACACTTAGGTCCAATTTAAATTACTTTATTGTACATTTACTGTTTAACGCGGAAGCACGATTGTAAAATTAAGGCGCTCATCGCGCTGTCTGTTTTTCGCGACATTATAGAGCGTTCTACACTGTGTCTCAAAAAATCCCTGACATTTTTATTGTAGCTTGAAGACGGATTATCAGATTTTAATTATTTTGCAATCGATTTAGCATGTTTAATTTCCAGTAAACATCAAACAAAACGTAAATTCTGCTGCACAAAAATTAAACAAAAAGAAGAAATTTTGAAAATGTTCGAGTGAAAAACCACTTACGGAATACAAGCTAAACAATGTATACACGATGTGATTATTTCACTTACTTATTATAACTGCCAAATTTTTGGAATTTTTATCGTCAGCTGGTCATATGCGGCGACAACTGATAAGAAGTTCTGATTTTAGGCCATTGCTCCATTTCCAACCCGCGGCAGTAGCTATTTTCTAATTGGCCGAGTGATTTATCAAGACCGTCGTTACGTAAGCGATTAAGCTTGAGGTCTTTCAACCGCGAGCTCGTGGCCGTGCTGCTGTTGCGCGGCTACTGCATCTCTCCTACATTCAAGGACAATCATCGTCAACAGAAGCTATTCACAGGTCATTTTGTTAACTCTTTTGACATTATAAGTCAGCATTTAGCTGTCCACTGTATGTCAAAAACGACAGTATTAACTGACCGTAACTTATCGTGTTATAATGCAGATACCGTCCAGTAAGCCGCATTAAGCATCTCGTCCGTCTGATCGACATCGTTTAGCGTTCTTGTTTACTTACAGGTGGTTAATTACATAATGCCGCCGCTGACTAAGGCTTGTTGGGCAGTTCCAGCGTCAACTATACTCTTAGGCCTAGGCCTGCCTTACGGTCGACACCTAGGATTCCTTGCAAATAAACGTACATGTATGGCCTCACATATACTTTTCGAAAGTAAAATACAGTCGATTTATATTATACGACATAGTTTTGCACCCCTGTAGGTCTACTAGACTTCAGTCCATAGACCACTGTTTATGAGTGCCGTAATATAATAAAGGGCAGTCGTAGATGTGATGCTGTAATAGTTTACTAACTGAATATTCACGCTATATAACAAATAATATAACAATAAATCGATACGCGTGTTTTAATATGTCGGAAGTTAAAATTATGTTATACAATCAGGAAAATTATTTTTTTTTAAATTTAGGGCTTATGCAAACTCTGAGCTCGATATGTGATTTTCGTTGTTAGGGTTAAGTAAAAACAAGCAAAGGTAGCTTTGATCTGAAGAGAAACGTGCTGAACGCTGAGCACGTAAGCGAAAAAAAACTGATTAAAAACTCACCACGTGAACGCGATGTGACTGCACAGGGCTAATGCTGCCAAAGTTCTAGGATGCATAAGTAAGTAAGTAAATTTGTATTGCGCGCAATGTTAACGGGAAAAACCGCTAAATCCGAGGCGCAAAGGGTGGGCGTGCTTGGGGACTAAGATAGTCTAAAAGTTAGGTTGTAGAAAATGTTTTGAAGTGGCAGTGTAAACAGCATTAAGCTTTATGTAAATGGAATTACGAGTGCTTCTCCGTCGGATCTCGATCGACAAGTTGTTCTATAGCTTCAGACCAACAGTACTGCCGTAAAACTCGTCGCCAATCTATGACTGTGTCTGCGGCACGGCGCACGTGCAAACATTGGAAGACCTGAGTTGTCCTGTTAAGTTAGGTTTAGTTTTTTAGTTTATTTTTTTACTGTTAGTTAGCTTGTCGTTGCCTTATTGTCCGATCTTAATTAAAAGTATTGTCACACTGTTTTGCGGCAAACAAAATGATGACGGTGATGTTCTTTTGTGTGTTTTTGTGTTTTCTAAGTATCATCCACGTTTTTATGCGTTGTTAACATTTGCTGTATTCGTTTGCTATAAAAAATAAAAACACTTACTTACTTACTTACCGTAAACGTTGTGCATGAAATTAGCACGGCGTGCACTTTCACTTGCTGATGTTTTTTGCTGCTGCTGCTGCTGCTGTGAAGTCACCGGCAATGGCTAACATCAAGGCACAATGCAGGGCGGACTTTCTTCGAGTATACACTTTGACTACCTGTATTTAAAACATCACAATCACGCGGTGTCGTAAAAAGCGTCCGCGATGACGACAAACGACTATGCCGTCTCTGATATGTGTCGATCTGTAGATGCAGTGAGAAAAAAATGAACAAAAATGCCGCTCTTAAATGACGAGCGATCATCAATTTTTATATCGTGACGACACCGCAAAATTGCGACGCATTTTTTCCTAAACAATTGCAAAAATAAATGTAGGGTTCGTTTTCCTATTTGTTTGTAGTTGCTGTTCTCAGTTACACAGAGAAAAAAATATAAGTTTTTAACGCGTGATGGCAGAATGCTTTGCGCGTCTTAGCCATGGCCTGGGCATCTGTCCGTTTGTCCGTCCGTTTGTCCGTCACACTGCTGTATTGTATCAAAACGGTGCAAGCTAGGATCACGAAATTTACACTGTGCGCTGCCCCAAAACTCTGGGTGAGGGGGTTTCCCTCGAACGAGGGCGTCAAAGGGAGGTACCCCCTTAAAAAGACGTTATTTTGCCGCTATTGGCTCTTCTACATGGTGGGCCAAAAAACGTGCCATTTTACTTATATCTATGACTTCGCCAATTATTGACCGATTTTCAAAATTTTTTCACTGGCACACTCTACAGACAATTTGCGATAATGTGATTATTATAGATCCTACCACAGCGTAAATGCTAAAGATAGACCCAGACAATCTGCAAATGAAATTTTTAGAATTAATCGTACATTTTAGTCGTCCAAGTCCCGACTCCCTAAGTTCAATGAGGCCTACGCACGCGGGCGACAACGAGGGGTACTTCCAATAAAAAGTGGTTATTTTACTGCTGTTGGCTCGTGTAGCGTGAAAACGATTGCAGATAGATACATGGTTATCATAACAAGCACTGGCGACGGGCTTTTTAGATCTATTAACATCGATGACCTTGCACGACCTTGAACTCCCAGAAAGGGTTTTTAGTGAATTTTTTGCAATTTTTGGCTGAACGCACATTTTAAGAGTGAATTGCGACGAAATGGCTGGAGATAGACTAAGACAACCTGGAAGTGAAATTTTTGGCATTAAACTCGAATTTTAGCAATATAAGTTTTGACCCTCTAGGTTTAAGGAGACCTGGGCAGGTGAGCATCAAAGAGGGGTATCCCTTAAAAGTGGTTATTTCACCGCTATTTGCTCGACTAGCGTAAAAAACAGTTGCAGATATGCACAAACATGCTGCTTATCATAACAAGCACTAGTGACGAGCTTTTAAATGGTGTCAACTTCAATGAGCTTGAATGACCTTGAATGACCTTGAACCTTAAGTGATAGGGGATTTTAGTGTTTTTTGCAATTTTCGACTGCAGCGCACATTTCAAAAGTAAACTGCGCCGAAATGGCTGGAGATAAACCTTGACAACCTGCGTAGGCGTATGAAATTTTTAGCATAAAACGTCCATTTTTAACAGTTTAAATTTCGACGTCTTACATTCAAGGAGTCTTCCTTACAGAGGTTTCAAATTTGGGTACTCCTTCAACACGCATTATAATTTTATTGCATGCTGTACACGATTGCCTAGATGACAGGACCGCTGCTGTCGCGCGTCACGTGAGCTTTTCTCAAATTACTTGTTCACAGCAGTTTTGGTGAAGGTTAAAAATTGAATGTTAAACTCATAACAGAGTTGCAGAGCGTCATCTGCCATATGGGATCACGCAGTATTATACTCGTCACCCGGCAGTTTTGCCTAGAAACATGCAATTTTTTGAGATGCAGAACACGTTTATCGTTTCTGCATAACTTGGAGAGCTGTAAGTGACAGTTGATTAATAGTCGCGCATGCGCGTATACTATTTTGGAACGAACTACTCAAAAATCTTTGAATGTTTTTCTATAACAAAGGAAAACTAGTGAGCTATGCTTAAAATTTGATGAACATCGGTGCATAAACAACGTCATAGTCTAAGTTTTCTGCACAGACGCCGGACGTACGAACGGACAGTAAGCCTATATCCATTAAAAAAGCAGTGTTTATTATTTAAAAAATTAGGGGCTTTAATTAAACTTTAAAAGATTAAAAAATTTTGGCGCTTATAGCCCCCGAAAAACGCCTTATAAGCTATTAACCGCCCTTATAGGTGGGTTTTTTACTCTGGTATTAGAACGTCTTCGTTGAAAACGCATTACGAAAGTTGAAATTTAGCACAAAAGAAGAAGCAGTCATCAAATTTTTGTCCTAAACATACTCGATCTTTCATTTAGAAACGCCAACCACTGCAAAAGTTTATCAAAATCGAACTAAAATTAAGGCTGTAGACGTGCTTGCAGACAAACAGACAGTTGAAACTGATTTTATAATCTGTTCCATGTTATAGCAGTGAGACAGATAATGAATAGATGGTGCCTAGTTACGTCGTCATGATATGCAGCAATTAGTTACGTTTCATATTAGCTGAAACAATAGTCAATGTAAAAGTTTTGACTTTGGCTCCGTGGCGCCATGCGGCTGCAGCAGGAGGAGGAGATGACGTAACACGTCTTCACTAGATCAGTAGCGGTGAAGGCCATCTATTTTCGTCGCACTGTCCCACTGACCCCGGCAGTTAACGTTTCTCAGTGCCACCGCACTCCGCCATGCAGCGGTTAAAAAGCACTCGCTATACTTTTGTTCTGACAATTTATGTGAGATTTTTTCCGCGAGTCGATGACAGCGCGAGTTGACCGTTGTGCCGAGCATCTGGTCGACCATTGTCGACAATAAACGTATAAATGCGACGACCTGAGACAATGTGGACGGACAGGCGGGCGACGACGAGAAGCGGATCATCGACGTTCTTCAACCGGACTGCAAGAGAAGACCTCGCGTACGATCAACGGACGAGCGATGAAGCAACTGCTTCTTCTGGCCCTGGCCGCTGTCGTCGCAGGTTCGTATTCTAATCTGTATGATTTTTTCTAATTTTTTAAATTACGTAATTACGTTTTTTGAATTCGTTTGCTTACTTTTTATTTTTTTCATGACAACATTTTCTGCCCGCTTTTTTATCTTCTGCTTTTCGTTTCATGTTCTTATAATTAGTCGCTGAGCATTTGCTGCGCTTTCTTCTTGTTGTTTTGTCTACCATCCTGCCCTTTATTATGTCCCGTAGCAGTGATTCTGGCTCAAAGATGTGTTCTATTTATCTAAACTTATCTAAACTCCACTGTACTCCTGTTAGTTTTGCACTTTTTATAAAACTTTTATTTTCTTCCAGACATGCATGTTGATAGCCAAAAATATTCGTTTTTTAGCAGCTTGGGTACGACGTGCATTCTAGTGAATTACAATTTTATGAATTGAAATTAGACTCTTGATTTTGTACCGCGTTACTAAGTATTTTGTGTAGTTTACTTATTATAAGAAAAGACTTGAGCAATGCAACAATGTTGCGAGCCCCCAATCGCCCCTGGTTGCTACTGCGTTGAGAACTTGGGAATGAATTTGCGAGCCAGCTAACGTTGAAATTAACAAGTAATGTGAGCAAAGCTCACGTAAAGCGCGACAGCATAGATGCTACTACCCGGGAAATCAGTGTACAGCGTGCAATAAAATAATGATGCGTTTTGAAGGGCTACCCAAATTTGATGCCCCGTAGAAAGGATTCCTTGAACGTGCGGCGTCAAAACTTAGACTGTTATAATGTACGTTTTTTTGCTAAAAATTTTCATACGCAGGTTGTCTTCGTTTGTGTTTAGTTGTTTCAACGCAACTCAGTTCTAAAATATGCGCCAAAACCCAAAATTGCGAAAGATTCACTAAAAACCTTTATTTTGGGGGTTTAAAGTCGTTTAAGGTCATCGATGTTACTATCCCAGGAAAGCTTGTCATGAGTGGTTGTTATAATAAGCAGAAAGTCCGTGTTTACCTGTAACCGTTTTCACGTTAAATGAGTTCATAGGGGTGAAATACCGATTTTGTAGGGGGTACCCTATTTAATGCTTTTGCTCAAAAAAACCCTTTGGCCCAGCAGCACGAAATTTTGTCACAAAAACCTAGAGTCTTTGTGGCAGCCGACAGTAAAAATTTTTTGATTCTAAATAACGTTGTTTTGACACATATACAGCACTGTTACAGACGGACAAAAAAACGGACGGACAGACAGACGCCTAGACTATAGCTGAGACGCGCGACCGTGAAGCATTTTGCTGTCGCGCGTGAAAAAATGAATCACGTTTTTAGATTAGCATATAGGATCAATAATCAGTTAACTCCAAGATGTCAGACGATTAACTATCAAACAAGTAATTTGAGCAAAGCTTATGAGACACACGACAGCCTTAGAAATTCCTGTTCGCACATTGTCTTGGTTTATCTTCAGCCATTTCGTTGCAATTCACCCTTGAAGTGTGCACCGCAGCCGACAATGGCAAAAACACTAAAATAGTATATTTTAAAAGTTCATGGTCATTTAAGGTCATCGGTGTTAATACCGATGGAAAGCTCGTTACCAGTGTTTGTTATGATAAGCAGCATGTCTATGCCTACCTGCAACTGTTTTCACGTTAGACGAGACAATATCGGTAAAATAACCACTTTTTAGAGGGGTACCCCTATTTGACGGTTGCGAGTGCAGGCCACCTTGAACCTATGAGGTCGTGACTTAAACTACTGAAATCTACGTTTGATGCTAAAAATTTCATACACGGGTTTTTGTGATCTATTTCTAGTCATTTTGGCGCAATTCACTTTTGAAATGTGTGTCGCAGCGCAAAATCGCAAAAAATTCACTAAACTTTCTTATTTTGGGGGTTGAGTGTCGTTCAAGGTCATCAAGGTAGATGCTTCTTGTCATAAAGGACGGCTAAGTAGCTCAGCGGTTAGGGCATTGGATACGAGACCAAAAGCTCCACGGAAAAGTGCCCAGCCGATGCATTATCAAGTAGCAACTCTGGGCAAGTTGTTCACACCTACTTGCCTGTGTAGGTGAAAATGTCTATTGGCTGGTGTCGACTCGCAACTTTGATGTTGCGGTTCGATTCTTGCTGCAGGTCATTTGCAAGCAACTTTGAGCAAGTTGCTAACTTACTATGTGCTCGGGCCAACTCAGCCTTCTACCCACCGTGGGACGGGAAATGAGTAATAGCTCACGGGATGCGGGGTGAAGGTCTTGCTAGCTGCAAACTGCGGGTCTAATTGTTCGCTTAGGCGGGCAATGGATGGCCGCATACTGCGCTGTGGTATCACTAGCTCATGCCAGTCAGCTGCCACTTCCAAGGTTGTAAAGCACTTCTGGTCTTGAGTCCGTCTTATGTAAGAAGAAGCGCTATAGCAAGTGCTAGACTTTACCTTTACGTTTTTTACCAGTGCTTGTTATGATTAGCAGCGTACTAAGCATCTGCAACTGTTTTCACGCTAGACGAGACGATATCGGTAAATTAACCACTTTTTAGAAAGGTACCCCTTTTTGACGCTCGCGTGCGAAAGCCTCCTTGAGCCCGAGGGTCGGGACTTGAACTACCAAAATTTACGTTTGATGCTGAAAATTTCATATGCAGGTTGTTTTGATCTATCTCTAGCATTTTTGTTACTTTTGTCATTTTTGAAATGTGCGCTGCAGCCAAAAATTGCAAAAAGTCCGCCAAAACACCTCTTTTAGGGGTTCAAGGTCGTTTAAAGTCATCGATGTTGATAGGATTAAAAAGCCTGTGTTTGGTGCTTGTTTTGATGAGCAACATGTCTCTGCCTATCTGCAACCGTTTTCACACTAGACGAGCTAAAAGCAGTAAAGTAACGTCTTTTTCGGGGGAATGCCCTTCTTTGACGCTTTCCTTTGAAGGGAACCTCTTCACTCAGCGTGGTTAAATTTCGTCACAAAAAACTAAAGTTTTTGTGGCAACCCACAGTAAAGATTTCGTAATTCTAGCTTGCACTGTTTTGATATAATACAGCAGTGTGGCGGACGGACGAACAGACGACCAGGTTATGGCTAAAACGCGCAAAGCATTCTGCTGTCGCGCGTAAAAACGGTTTTCTCGTGTGGTGATTACAAAAACTGACTTTGTTTGATTGTTTGTATGCAGCGGCCGTCAGGTTCAACCGAGAAGAAATTACGGAATCAAGTAAATATATGTTATTTATAATCTTTTATAAACTCCAGAAACTCCATTTCAGTGTAAGATTACGTATAAAAATAATAAAATGACTAATTTTTGGACTGATTAATAAAAGTTAATTAAATAAATCACCAAAATGATTTTATCTTTATTTCTGCTATACTTTGATTTTATTGGAGTGATTACACAGATTTTCAACTACTCGTAATAAAGTGCGTACACATAGCTGAGTTAAGTGTATGTTAAACGATGGCATGGAATGAGATAAATGAGTGTTAAAACAACTCACACACCCAGACAGTGGTTTAACAGACACTCAGTAAATTAGTGATAACAAGTCGACCTACACGATTGTGTTTTCACTCTTTTTTTCTTTCCAGAGTTTACCAACTGTCCGGTAATTTCTGCGTACTTTTCCCATAATATTATCGCAGTGACGTATGACTGGCTGACTCGAGCTGTTTAAAACCCCAGTACAAATGGCTGGCCGGACGAAGAGGACGCCATGCCTCGGGGCGCCGACGATGTATACGGTAGATACGCCACTGGGTGCCAGCGTGGAATAAGGAATCCGAACTAGCTTCGCGGTGTGAACGTCATGTGCGCATAGTTTTCCGGCCGGGCGTGGAGTACACTTACAGCTATGAGTCGGAGGCTTTGAGTGGCACTAGAACCGTCAGCGACCAGCTGTCAGGAGTCAAGATTCGATCCACCGTCAAGATTCAAATCCATCGCGATGGAAGCACGCTGCTTAAGGTAAATGCCGTGTATTCATTTATTTATTTTTAACGCCTAAGACACTCAATTTCTTGGGGCTGGAATATTCAATGAAAAAAATGTATTTTCAGAATCATGGTCAGGGGCCAAACTTAGAAATTGGGAACGTGTCTGCCAGGCAAGCCGCGTTGGAATGTCACGTAGCGACAAACATTATTTAGGCCTATACACGCTTCAAGTTATTCCAAGTCGCACGAATATTGCCCGCAGTGTACTGTGTGTGACAAAATATGTTCGTGTAAATGAACGTATGCTTGTGTTTTGTTAACACTTGGAACGAAGCGAATAATTATATACACGGTGTATAAGAGAGTCTGCACCATGGTTTTTGAAAACTATGAGGGTACATTTGGTTTGGGCTACTTAATCGGCAGGGCTCCCAAACTGACGCATTGCACTGACGGGTTGTGGTGTGTGCACAGCTTGCCCAAGATTGTTAACTGGCAGTAAAATGGCCAAGAGTCGAACCTGCGACGGTGCGATCGTGAATTAAGTTTTGCGTTTGTTGTGACATCGTGTTTATGCACATGATTTGGTAGATGCAAAACGTGAACATCTACAAGGTAAACGACAGCGTGACGCAAGACACGGTTCCCGAGCACCAGATGACCCGTCTGACTGGCGAACAAGAACAGGTCGTGGTCGAACAACTCTGCAAGCCGATCAAGTGCCGGTAACATTGCTTGCACCGCGCGATCATTTTTAATGAACACTGCACTCGATGTAAATTTTAAACGGAAGCGCTCTAGAGCGACGGATTCCAACTATAGCTACTCATTTTTCCGTAGCGTGGTCTGTTTGTCTGTCGTCGTCTGTCACACTCACTCGTGCACCCTGTGTAAACGGTTCGACGGATTTAGATGTCACTTGGCAGGTGCACTCTAATAAAAATGCATTAGATGGGGATTTCTGAGCTTCCAGTAAAAAGTAGATTTTCCCAGCCAATACATGTATGTGCAATTGCACACTGCTGTTGCCAACTGGCAAACAGAAAAAAATTGATTTCGTTTATTGTCTAATTACTTTGTTGCTTGGTTTGCTTGAAAAACTTTTTTAAAAATTTTTCTGAATGCAGACTGCAAAAATCTCTAAAAATTTGTTGTGTACTTGTGAGAAGAGGCAGCGCCGAAAGCAGCAAAAGTAACCTGTTATTTCGCTGTTTTGTCAAAAAAGTACATTATCACGAAAAAAACTTTGCTGAACGTGAAACAAAATTACATCCATGAATATTGAAGTGTAATCCTGTCGGATCTAAGATGTCGACGATAAATAATCAACGTGGCACATACACTATGTAACTAATTGCTCCAAGCAACAAATACATTTTTTGGGCGTATGTTATGTTTACTTCGTTTTTCTCCATCAAAAAAGTTTTTGTCATATTATGAGCAAATTCAAACTGAATCTTTTCCACGTAGGACATAAGTAAAACAAAAATGTACAGACAATAAAAATAATCGCTTTTTGGCATTTTCATTAGCATTAGCATTTTACAAGCAGAGGCAAAAATAGTTATGTACAGCGTGTTCGGCCAAACAGTCTCCCCCCAGATAAACAAATCTCAAAGGCTAGAAAATGTCGGACAGCAGGGCAAAATTTTATGACCGTTGGGGCCTGTTTGTGGCGTGTTGCAACACTTAAAAGAGCACTTAGTGCAGCAAAACATTCTCTAGTATGTAATCAATGCAAATAGCAGCAGTAGGCTAATTAAGAAAACCGTATCACAGTAGTAGCAAAAATGCGTATACTGGTAACGCTAAACTTCTGGTAAATGTTTGTACATCACTGTCGGAAAATTGATGTAAGGTCCCCACATTTTCACCGAACAGTGCATAGAGGAGTATTAATCCAAAGACGATTATGCTGCTGATGGCGTCTTAGGATGGAAGAGGGAGAAGTGCGAGACGTGCAGACCGATCAGTCGGACCAGTTCTGGTCAATCAACATCAAGAAAGGTCTTCTCAGTCTCTTCCAGCTCAAGATCAACGGTCGGTCGAGCATCAGTGACGACACTGAATCATACTTCTCATCAGACTCATCCTCGTCGTCATCAACGTTCAGACAGAGAAACCGCTTCTACGACTTGCTCAGCAGCCGACGCTCATCAAGCCGCACCAGCGACAACGTTTTCAAAGTCAACGAGGTTCGTTATTAACAGCAGCCCAGCTGTCGTTAAGGAAAGCCTGCGCCCCAAGGCTAGCAAATGGGAACGTGGTTTTTTACTTATTCGCGTAACTTTCAATATAACGTAAATCTTTGGCACCGTCCCAAGTACGCAAATTGCGACCAAACCGCTGCAGATATCGACATGTTTATTATCAACCTCCTATAAAAACTTACCAAAGCCATGGCTAATAGTACCATCGCCGACCCGCTACGACGTACTGTTTAGCCACAGCACATAACGTTACAGAAAAAAACAGGCAGACATATGGCAGACGGACGACACGTCGTAGCATAAGCGCGATTGCTACACGGTGTTTCATAAAAAGGCACCCTTTTTGTTTTTTTATAACTTAGTCAAATGGTGATCAATTTGCATGAATTTTTTTCAAATGTAGCTGAAGAAATATAAATTCAAATTGTTTCAACAAAATGTGGCTGTTAGTTAAATATTCTTTGCTAGTCGTAATGTAACCCTGACGTCATAATGTGTCGTGAGTACAAACTGGCTTGTCTCAACTGGTTCTGTCAGTAGCTACCCTGCTTCGATGGTGAACTTTATTTGGTTTACTGATGAAAAATGTTCATCCTGTGAGCACCTAGCAACATGGAGGCATAAAATCAGGTGTCTCGCAATCCAAAGACTCCTCCATCTCGTAAGCGGAGTGTGCTGGTGCACTGTCTTGCTAAAAGGTGTAAAAGTTAATCTATCCCCACAAGTGTGTGGAAGTGATCGTTTTGGGCATTTTTGTGGCTACAATGTTAAAACTTCAACAGTTTGTCATCAATAAACAAGATAAAGTTCGCCATCGACGCAGGGCAGCTATTCACCAAGTCTGTCAGTACCGGTTGCAACAAGCCAGTTTGTACTTGCAGCACAGTATCACATCAACATTACGTCACGACTAGCAACGAATATTTAACCATCAGCCATATTTTGTCCAAATGATTTTTTAGCTATATGTGGTAAATATTTCGTGTAAATTGATTATCATTTGACTGAATTATGAAAGAAAGACAAAGGATGCCTTTTTATGAAACACCGTGTAGGCCTAGTACGGTCGGCTAAAACCATGAAGTCTTTTACAATGGCAGACTGTATTTAGTCAGAATAGAGCATTTATTAATGAAGCACAAAAGAAAAGTCACTTTTACAATGTAACGTTTTTTTGGCTAACATTACCTTAATAATAACCTTTATTCAACCAAAAAACAGAAAAGAAATTAAACGATTTAGGTTACACGCTATGCAGATAAACCGACAAATAAAAGTACTATGGATTCTGCTGTTGCTGCTAATGGTCAGTGCTAGTATACAAGGTAGTATAATTGATATTGTTGTGCTCAGTTGGATGTGAACGGCGAATGTGAGACGAAGTACGTGATTAAGTCGCAGCCTTCAGACGACTACTCGTCAGTGAGCAACA
>Ga0209367_1005787_pt1 | contig 17113 bp, 8 predicted proteins | sample WorMetLIZISLAND2_FD_187412 | JGI IMG/M metagenome (GOLD analysis project Ga0209367, IMG submission 187412) | Marine gutless worms symbiont microbial communities from Max Planck institute for Marine Microbiology, Germany - Olavius geniculatus... ... | reverse complement strand
GACGTCCCCAGTGGGAGGTGTGCTAGTAAGACTTCGTCATTCTCTAGTGCATGTAAAAATTTGGGGGCGCATCACCCCTAGGGGCCAAAATATGGTCTTCCGAAATATGTGCCTTCGGTGGGTACCATTAAGAATCTAAATCTCCAAGGTTACTGGACCAAACTTCACCGGACTTGTTTCGCCTAACGCAGGAGGAATCGCGGTAGACAGAATGGCTATCTGATTTTGAATATCTTCATCTGTTTCGGAGATATTCGCCGCTGAACTTCGAAGTCGTCCGAAATCGGGCTAAATTTTGCATGTTTTTGGCCCCTGAATTTTTTTGAGGTGCGCCCCCCAAAATTTTGGACTGGCATTATAAAATTGGGCCTAGTACTAACCATCGTGCAAAAATTCGTGCCGGTCGGCCCACACATCTCGGAGATCTCGCGCGGGAAAAAAATAAAAAAAACATCACGGGTAAAACTTAAGTCCTTCCGAAAACTATCGTTTTCGAGTGGACTAACAAGCAAAACAGTGACAGACATCATAACACGGTGACGAGAGAAAGACCTGTTCAGAGTACAGAGTACCGATGCGATCGTACGTTTGACCCGTGTGCTCAATCGCCTTTGTAAGACTATCAGATCCTGCAATGACAAATTTCAACAACCAACAACCTCAACATCAGATTCACAAAGTGTGAGATTAATGTAACTTTATTCCACAAAAGATTTCTACAGTACATATACAAACACTGCATAGAAGTAGCCTCTCAAAACAAACTTGTAGAACAAAACTATAAAACAAATTATCAAATTACAGTCTTTGTTTACATATTTGGCAACAATTTGGCCACAGCCGTTTGCTTTCTATAAAATAATGTCTGAAACTGATCTGAGGAAGAAAGACAGCAGTAGCCAAAAAAACGAACATCTGTTAGTGATAATAGTTTTTACTGAAAAAATTAACAGACACATGGGTGCCAAACGCATTGCACAAGAAATCGACAATCCAAAAAGCTAAAAATAGTCAATACATAATAGATAAAATTACACTCATCAACACCGTTTATTTTTGACAGAAGTTCGTAATTATATGGATCAGCCGTTGTGTGATGTGTGATAGAGAGCACTGTGCTTGGGTGATAACTGTCAACAAAAGGAATGAGTGGGATAAAATGGAACATTATTGTACATCACAAAGTGCGGCCACAGTGGGCAAAGAATCACTGGTATATAAACCCCATTTGCCAGCTTATCTCTTCCTCTCACCAGTACTAGCAAAGCCCCACATGGGAAAGACATCGAGCAATTTAATTTAATTTAATTTAATTCATAAAGCGCACAATGTCAGCGAGATTCAATAGATCAGAAGACAAACCTGGTCGGGAATCAAATTCAAATGACTTGGCAAGAGCCATGAACGAGTCGCCCAGCTTCTGAAATTCTTTCTTAAATGCTGACACATAACACATATACATACAACCAACATTAGTATAATGCAAAAGAATTGCCGAGCAAAAGCAATATAAAAAACAGTACACAAAATAAAAATAAATAGCAAAAAAGCAAACTAAAGTGTGCTGTAACAAGACAGATGACATCGCAGGTAACTCACATTTACTTAACCCTCTGCAGCACTCTTGCAAAAATTGCAGTTAACCACTAGCAATATAATTAACAAAAAATGCCACAATGCAAAATGACATAAAAAAATATCAAAGTGTTTGCAAATAATACAGTACCCTACTACTGAATCGTGGTGTTGCCAAAAACACAAAGTAAGCAATTAAATGACATTTCCCTGACCTTTAGACAAATCCCTGCTATTTCCTTTACAATTGTAAACAATCCCCTCACACTTCAAAATTATCCAGAAAGCCGTCATCCATAAAATCAAAACTAAGTAACAACAATAAAAAATGCATAACTGTGGTTATAAAGCAAGCTACAAATTGCAATGGATTGCAATGGTTTCCTGCAGATAAAGCAATGAAGTACAGTGAGTGAGTGACCAGACTTTACGACACACTCAACAAATTACTTGTAATATGTCATTTTAAAGACTAGTCTTTCCAGACATCAGATACTCTATCGACATCCCCACCAAAATATCACCGACGGTTATTCGCATCATGCCCCAGACCTTCAAAAATCTCACTAAAATCCATTTTAACATTTTGGAGTAACTTTGTGAGGTTAATATGCTACAATAAAACACAAACAAAACGTTTACTGAAAATGACTGCAACATTTGCAACATGTTGTAAGCAACTGAACTATGCAATGTATAGTTGTCTGTCCAATGCAATGCAATAACATTGGACAGAGTATAAAATCACCTGAGCGTCCATCCGTCCATCCATGCGTGCGTCCGTCCAACATTTGAGGCTTCATATCTCCACAACGGTGCTAGATAGATGCAAGGTCACAATGAACCACCCATAGAAAGTGGCCCATCACGAGCGTGACCCCAAGAGGTCAATGTCGAGACCGCATTATCTTTGAGGCGACATATATCAATAACTGCAAGAAAGATGCATGGTCACAACGGACTACCCATAGGAAGTCGAATGCGCCAAAAGGTCAAGGTTGTGACCCCATTATTTTCGAGGCGGCACTTAACCTTTTTTAAATTTTTACCACTGGCCCACCTAGATCACTCATTTAATTTATACGGACTTTACAGTTAGCTATTGAGATGCATTGGACAGAATCTTGCTTATAGCAGATCTAAAATCCGAATGTTCGATAGTCCAAACTCATATACTGCACCATGCATTTCACTGGCCCAACCCTAAGTAGATTATCATGCTGCCCCTGTTCATAATATGCACAGTTCTACGTACGTCCTTGGTGTTTCTTGGCATTGCTGTCACAGACGCCGCTCAGCTGTTTCACACTGTCGTCCATGCTCTTCACAAATCGACCGAACCGCTCCAAGCGCTGCTCACTGCATCACATACATGTTTGAAGCCGGCATAGCCCAAATTCCATTACGGACAGAATCTTTCTACCAAAACTTTACTGCAGGGAAAGTCACAGACACAGATCACGAAAGTCAGCGACATCATTTGTGTCACGAACTTTATATTGCATTACATTACGATTTTTTAACGTGGCCTAAGTAAAAAACTTACAAGGTCCACAAATAAAACCGCAAGTCATGACAAACTATGTATGACTGTCTGGAAACCATGACATTGTGTCACACGCGACAATGTCTGGTGGCCTGACGAATGTCCAAGACATGCGGAAAACGCGGCTGCCAAGGTAGCAGCTCCACACACAATCCACATCTGGATGGCAGGACAGGAAAGACGATGTCACGTTGTCAATCAGCTGATCGATGAGTGGTGGCTGCATGTTAGTGGTGACCTCCGCAACGGCCATGGGGCCAGGACCTCTCACGCCCAAGCCTTGCAGACCACACCTGGCGGTGAGTGATACATAGCAGCACCACACATAGTCATGATTTGTGCCCGCAATTGGTGCAACAAGTATAACGGCACCCTGTACAGATTTATGATGGCCAGGACCAAATGGGATCATTTCGTGAAATATGTCATGGACACCAACTGACATTGAGTCCCTGTCACAAGAGAGCAAAAGAGTCCGCGACTTTGTTGCAAAAACAACATAATGCAGTTTGGGCTTAAACAACTCTTAACACCAGCTGGCTATTTCCACCCAAGAACAAAAATCACCCATGAGAACTTCTTGCGTCTTTTCATGTCTACATTGGGACCATGACTCCGGGTTGCCACTGAAATTTAACAGACTGTTCACGAGGGCCACAAACAATGGGTTTTACAACAATAGTGTGAAAGTGTTATCAAAATCCAATCAAAACTTATTTGGATAATCTTGTGAAAAAACAGACAAGAAGTGGGGTTTGGATACCAAGACACATACCCAAAAATCCAATGAGTTTTATAGGGTGAACCCAAGTTAAAAGCCCACTTGAAAAAACCCAAAACTCAATCTAATTGCAAAAAAAGATCTTGTTCAACTATTAATAATTACCACAGCTAAAGTTTTTTTTACAACTTTTAAACCTATAAATTTGCAAAGTTCTAGACATTTACTTTATGCAGACACTATCTAACAGTGACCATTGCAATAACCCCAAAACCCACGGAAACCCTAAAACTCATCAAATCAGGGGCCTAATTATAAAACTAGGTTTTGATCCCTCCCAAAATCCAAAACTCAATGAAAACCACCAGGTTGGGCATTTTAAAAAAAAATGGATTTCTTAAACCCCGACAAACCAAAGGAAAAATATAACCGCATTCTTTCGATAGATGAAATAAATAACACATCATAACAACGTCAACCTTATTTACGCATCACCACTTCCGCTGATGCCATTACAAACAAAATGACGACTTTCAGTTTTTCTTCCGTAACCCATGTCAGCAAAGTAAACATTTAGTACATGATACCCGCATAATGTCTTACAGACCAAACGCTCTCCCCACACAACTGCACAAAAGCATTAAAGGGTTAACGAGAAAAGAAAAATAAACAGTTTAACGTACGCAACTTTGACGTCAGCTGGATGCGGAGGCGTGTGGATCGTGATAAACATCTTTCCGCCTAAGTATTCATCTTTTTCTGCTTTCCGTTTCCCGGTCTTCCACCGCTGTGGCATAGACAACCAGTCATGCTCTCAATAATTCCAATAAATGCTTCAGAGCAAATAGCATATGATGGCATAAAAGTTCTTGATATATGCAACTTAAAACTACAAACCGATAAAATAAAAAGTTGACAAAATACAAAACTACAGAAACATCCATTAATTTTTTTAAATTATCAATTTACATACATATTGAAACATGTCAAGTGCTGCTTACAACACATCTAAAGAGAGCAGAAATTACAGCAGGCACTCAAAACAAATAACAATAACTGTGATCATTTTCAACAGCAAAGTGACAACACCGTTAAGTTTCTGCTGACAAATAAATATCAATATCTGACAAATGTTAACCTTAATAAGCTGTATACATTCAGATTATATATTATTCAGATATTTACTGCCTGTCATTAGTGTGACACCTGGCAGACAGTTGTTCTGACAAAGACAGCAATGGTTGCCGAAACGTCAACAAAGTAACTGAAAAGGTTCTAATTCGATGAAATTATATCAGTTATTGGTTACCGCAGCATCACATGAGTACATTCAAAAATAAGGAGTAAACCGACCTTGTCGTCGGTGCAGGTGAGAAAATGTTGAAAGACCTCTGAGTTGGCAACGACTGGATGTTTACACATGCGATCAACCCACGCCTGCAGCTGCCGCAGCCGCTGGCTCACAAAGTCATCTTCAAACCGACCTAACAGCCAACAGCAAACCACAGCACCAGTTATCTATGCGTCAGCGTAATCATCATCATCAAGCGCATGCCCCGAGCTGGAGTGCAGCAGTTTCCACGAGGTGCTTCCAGTGTTCTCGATCCTGGGCGTATCTCCAAGCTGAGTTGAGACCAAGATTAGGAGGCTGGAGATCTGCTCCCAGGGTACGTAGCCACGTGTGGCGAGGGCGTCCGGGAGGGCACTTCCACTCTATGGGCAGACCTCGGATTGATGTTTTGAGTGCTCTGGAGATGTCAAGTGACGCATCCATCCTTGCCACATGACCGAAGAGTCGAAGCCAACTTCATAATGCATAATGCAACAGCGGAATGCCGACCTATCAATGGCTTAGGGGAATTATGGTTAAAACAGGCTGATTGAAAATGATGAACTATCAAAATTGCAGGACACAGAATTGCAGAACATGAAAATGCAGGACACGATGATGCAAAGCACAAAATTGCAAAATACAAATATAGCTCAAAAATGGCAAATGTTTAAGTCAGTTGAACAGACTCGAAAAAAATTTTGATTTAACCCTTGCTCCTTTGTAGCCTTGTAACCCGCCCTAAATTTTATTCCAATTTTAGCTTCTTGTTACAATAATAAAGAATGTTTCAACATAGTTAAACTTTTGAAAATTCACTGCTGTAAATGCACAAATTTTTGAGCATATCTACACAAAATCTAGAAGTACTCATTCTAATAAATTCTAACCGATAAAAAACCCCCAAACCCTCCAAGTTCTGCCTCTGAAAAAGCCCAGGTTCAACCCCATACACCCGGTGGGTTGGGCTTCTTCTCAAAAGCCCGGGTTCTTCAATCTCGTACCTGCAATCTGTTTTTCCGGGAGTGGAGGTATGGCAACGGTGCAGTACTTTTCAACAAGTCGTTCATGCAACCAGTCGAAGTGCTTGTAGCGCCGGCTCACTTGAATTGAACTGAACTGTTAGCAACAACGACAGCACTAATACCTCATTTGCACGACGAAGCTGGCTCAACATGCGCTCTTCGAGCATCATCCAGCACACATTGAGCATGAGCACTTATCAAGCTAATACATCGATTAAATGCTTTTAACCATTTATGGCACTAGTAACAATAATAAGACAATTTATGTGGTGCCGTAACATATCCTAAGACAAAACAAGGGCACGGTCAAGAATAATGTCAATAATGTCTTAAATAAAATGACAGAATGTAATGTCAGACTACAACAGAAATAATATTTAAAACAACGGCCTAATTGGTGCTGATGGCGATTAAGAAACTACTCAATCACTCACACCCCATAGCTCGTCGAGCATTCATCAACCACTCGTTGAGCTGATTTGATCAATACTTGTTGAAGCAGCTCAATAAATGCTTGCAATATCAAACACTATGATAACTTAGGCATTCGTCAAGCTGCTTCGACAAGCACTCATTAAGCACTCATTAAGCCAGCGCGATGTGTGCTTGATAAGTGCTTGCTTGCTTTATCTCATTTCATCACTACCAAGTTACCTTTGCTCTGCTTTCTGACACATGGCATTATTAAACAGATATTTTTATTTTGTTGTAATAACTTACATCACACACTGTGATTTACCTGGTCATAGGAAACATAAGCATCTGCCCTCTGGCAATATTAAGACATTTAACTCTTATTCTAAAGTGTTTTAAGCCAACTGCAACTGTATCTGTGCTTATTAAATCAGTTTTGCAATAACACACTAATATAGCATTTGACCTAACAATAAGTTTCAGTCGTGCCAACATGGCCGCAGGTTTTGGTTATAAAAGTTTCGGTAAAAAGCTGGTGAATAACTAGTGCTGAATCGAAATTTTGGAGGCCCAGAAATTCTCCCAAAGTCGATCTTAAGCTTAAAATTTTATAACAATATTACAAAGACAGGTAATTTTCAGAATCCAGCCTGACTCAAAGCAATGCCAGCAAAATGGGCTTGTTAATAATGCTGATATGCAAAATTAAAAAAAGAAAAACAGATTACACTAACACTGGGTGTTATCTGATAAGCAATGTATGACTTCATTCCATGGTATTTTGTCTCTTTCTTCGGTGACGTTATCTGACACTCGAAAGGACTGTCAATAGGTTGCCACATTGGTCCCTCCGCTCCTTCCTACAGCAACACACAACTCATAAATAATTAAATATGCATATATTTACTAAAATACAGCCATCAATCGCGGAAATGACACAATGCAATAACGATAACCATTAACCAAGAATTAACAAAACTACTTTAATGAGTTATGATGAAAAACTGACAGAAAAGTAATAGACAGAAAATTTAGTTGTGGTATTTGTGGCAACTGAGGTGGGCTGGTGTTAACACATTGCATCATGGTGGATACAGGTTAGAGATTTGTAAAAAAACATTCAACCCAAAACTACTGGAGAACAAACAATATCGAGTACTAGTACAAATTTTCTAACTGACAGAATCTTGAGCTAAAAAATACAATTGTCAGCCATTATGCTGCCATCTGCTAAACACAAATGATTAACAATTCCACTTTTTGCCAAATTATATGGTCCTTATTTGTTGTTACTGTACATTAATCAGACCATTAAAATTAACAGAATTGCCATTTATACAAGCATGGCTGTCAACACTTACGATAATTACGACTCGCTTGTCGGATTCAGGGAAGACTGCATGCAGCGAGTCGAACAGGAATGAGTCTCCGCTGGTCTTTGCAAACTGTGACAACCTGTACATGACCACAGCCAATGCCGTTATGTCACTTAATCACACTCGCTGAGTACACTAAAGACATCTATTAATAGTCTAGATTAGCAGCTCGACCTTCCACAGTGGCAACGCAGGACAACGCCAACTTTTGCTGTCTTCGCATGACCACTGAACATCGGCGAATATCTATCACTCCATATATATTGTTAATTCTCATATATATTCAGCCCATATCTTAAATTTCGCTCGAAATAATACAGGTCTTAAATTATTTCAATTTGGCATACGGTTACTCTAACAATGTTTACTGTGGTCACGTAACTTCTGTGCACAGATGACAGCCCGAAATGAATACTTAAATCCATGCGACAGCTTAAGGCATGGACGACAGTAACTTCCGGCTAGGCTGCAAGAGTGCACTGCCATCATCTGACTATGGTGCTAGCCCACGGGATCCCAGTCTAGGCTATTAACAGAACATCTTTGGGTTACACTTCGTTATAACAGAATCAAGGCTAACATATGACCAAAACTCCCGCATCGCTAGATTCAGTCACTTGGTAGAAAATGCGTCACCTGCTCTGCAAAGGTATCGTGTTACACAATATTACTAACAACACTGTCAAGCCTTGCTCAGGGCCAAGTAAAAGGTAAAGGGAGCCATGCCCCAGCTGGGGTGTAGGCAGGGTGCTCATCTCCCACTCATGGCCATTGAGCCCGTAGGTGGATAAACCACTTTAGTTCGTGACGCATGGCCAGTGCAACGCCAGACCTATGGTTACCTTCCCAGCTGCAGAGCGTTACCGCCCTTTGACCGGTACCAAATTATACTGCTTGGTGACAGAGGCACATGTGTGAACAACTTGCCTAAGGTCGTTACCCAGCAGTGTCCTGGTGCGGAGTCAAACCTACGCCCCTGAGTGACCTCAGGATTACAAGTCTGGCACGTTACCATTAGACTACAGAGACACACAGGGCCAAGTACTGCTTGCTAAAACAAATTAGTGAGTCGGAACACAACCTTGATATTCAATAGGCTTTAAGAGGTTGTCAACGTCGTACAGGTTTATGCAAAATTTCATCAAGCAAAGCTCAGCTGTTTGTAAGTTACCATGTTAAACAGAAAAAAACTTAGCAACAACACTGAAAACGATACTGCCACCAGGGCAGCAAATTCGCAAAAATGAAACATATTCAACTTTCAACTGACATCGAAGAATTGAGACAAAATTGCTACTCCTCCAAAATACCGGGTGGCACTAAAAAACATCCCGAACTTTGCGTAACTATTACGTCGCATATACTTTATAGAGATAAATTTCCTTCCGTATATTTGTAGACCAATATGTACTCTTACTTGCTTATAAATTTCAGTGACCTCACTTATGACACCACTGAATGCTGCTCGGTGATTTAAAGCGAGTTAAAAATCCAATTGCGTAATGACAGCATTCCATCACACTGCATCAAAGCGACTCAAAAATTTCTTTGACACAACACGCTCGACTTCGTCAGCTCAAAAGAATGAATACTGCATTCAACAGATTGGAATCCACTACAGTACTCAGTTTGGAATACCTTGCAACAACGTGCCTGTGAAGGAAGGCGTGAACCATTTGCGAACTTCATGTTATCTCAGACAAATGCCATGATGTCACCATCAGACAGCCACAATCAGAAAAGCTGTAGGAAAAGCATCTAGCAGCAGTAGCAAAGAAGAATGGAAAACATATTCAGCACTTTCTGCTGATCAGTTACTGATGATTTGGCCTACTGTGGTGTTTTGGCGTGGCCTGCGTACAAGCGGCAACGCAAATGATGAACTGCTTGCAAAAACTGCTTTATGCATGTGATGCTATTTTGTTTGTACCACAGCTAATACAGTAGTGTTTTAGGTGAAAATTCCTACACATATTCGAAGATGTTTGGTCATTACGTAAATGCTTTTGTGCTGAGTCATTTTGAACATGCGATTGAATAACGCATGCAAATGTTCAGGACGTTTTATTGCGCCACCCGGTATTCAGCAAAGAAAGATCATGGCAAAATGGTTGCTGTGCGAACTCGAAATGTAGGATCAACTTCCCGATCAAGTCTGCCAGATGTATTGTATTAAATCATTGGATGGCAACATTCACCTACTGAATTTACTCAGTTATTTATTCCCAAATATTTATCTTTAATGTACCGCACCTGTTAAAAGGATTGCGTACAGTGCCCTTGTTGGCTTCGCGCCTTCGCACAGCCCTCCCACCTTCCACATGTGAAGAGTTGATGCTGGCGATATCCTGAATTAATACCAAACACCGGCAATAACATGTCACGTTTTTACAAACTAGAAATACAGTCATTCAGTACTAGGCTGCATCAACGTGATGCCTTTTTATTGATTCACAACCTACAATTGAGTTTTGCTGCCCCATAAATTTGAAACGATGACATACCTCTTCCCAATATAAGCGAATTATCACCAACAAAACAATGTTTCAAATGCCATCTGAAAAAAAACAACAATACTGTCTCATAACCCTTCCAACACCTCGCAACTGCACGAACACCAGATCAAAGTTTCTCTAAATACTGCTGCCACTTCGCCAAACAGACTAAAGGTCAAAAATTGTCTAGTCCTAATGGTAACCCAACTCGAAGCTGGGAAGCATCATCCACATGCAATCACACAGTGTTACCTATCATCCGACTAAACGAATGAAACCCACCTTATTACGACCTTAACCCCGACCAGACAGGCCAGTACGAGATTTGCCTACCCTGGAGGGATCGAAGGCCTGAGTTATACTTGATGGTTGGTTATATACTGAGATGGTTTGAACTTTACCTATAAAAAGACAGTCACACATCCACCGCAAGCCAACCGGGCGTCAAACCCACAACCTCACAATTGTAAGCCAAATGTCGTAACCGCCATGCAACCAAGCTGGGTCTATAATTGCATTACTCTTACTTGTCCAAGAAGAAATGAAAAAGAGGGAAAACTGACGGCAGGAGCATCTGTTGTACTGGAGTTGTCGTCGTCATCGTCGTCCCAATCATCATCCCAGTCGTCGACGTCCTGCTGATGTGCCGCTGCCGTAGCTGCAGTATGATTGCTGACTGGCGCCGAGTTCCACGCAGCAGTCTGCGCCTGGTGGTGCGCTGTTGCCGTTGGCATCTGCCAAGCATTGGGTGATGTCGTTGTTGGCTGTTGCCACGTCGTCTGTGTTGGTAGGGGCGGCGGAGGTATCAACGGCTCCTTAAACGAAGTAATCTGCACATGACAGTTTGAAACGTTAGATATTCATTGCTAGACCAGCAGATCTGCCTTAAATACTGACACTGCCCGGCAGTGTCAGTATTTAAGGCAGATCTGCTGGTCTAGCATAGTGACTAGGAATTTTTCATACCTTATTAAGATTTTACAGAACCCCCATGTTGTTCAACAGGCATTTCTTCCACCACCAGTATATCGTAGCTATAGTTTAAGAGACAAACTATTATTGGCTTATGAGTGCAACTACCACTACAATTACTGTCGACATTTGCTAAAGCAAGCATGAGAACTTAAGGGACCGTAACAGCAGTTGTCATGAGAGTAAAGACAAGAAACCCAGCTGTTGCTGAAATGGCCAACTGTACTGCATGGCAATTTGTGAGCATTAGTGCTGTTTGGTGGGCAAAGAGAAGTCACTAATCAGCAGTGGGAAAATTAGACAGAACATTAGTAGTAGATGTCTATACTCTATAGCCTGGTAATAGTAACAATTCCACTAACAAAGTTTTGCCACAATGCACCATGAAAATTTTGGAGTTTGGGTAAGCACCGCTTTTTTGAAAGAACAGCTGTCTATAGGCGGTCAACGATGGCATGGTTGGATAGGGCATTGGTCAGTGCCTATAGCCTGTCCATAGTAACCACGCTGCTAACTGAAGCAGTTTGGCCACAATTCACAACGCAAGTATTTGAGAGTGCAGATAGTACCTTTGTTTGGGCGACTGGGGTTGGTAGGGAATCCAAATCAGTACCGCAGGGTAGTGGTTAGAAAACTCTATTTGCTTGTTCACATAGTTATTTGGTAAGAGGCACTATATGCGTTACAAACAGACAACACATGGCAGACAGACAACATATCATACCTAAGGCTAGATCTCAATGGTCAGCCAAAAAGACAACGACCATGCAGTCAAAAATTGACTTAGAAAGTAGATATGTATGGTATATACCTCAAGATAAGCCTCTGGAACAAGTCCTCTCTGGCCGCATTCATTCTTTGCTTCCCACCACCCCTCACCGACATCCTGATAATGCCACCATCCACACACTTCTATAATTTATCGAAATAATCACAGATTTCTAAGCAATGTAAACGACAAAACAATCTGGGTCCACTATTCCGAAGGTCTTCTCTTCCAAAAGTCTATTATTTCAAAAATCTGCTATTGACTAACACTAACCCTGACTTTCAAAATAATGGACCTTCGAAATTGCAACAGCGGGCTGGTACAGACGAAATAGAATGTCGTACAGCACGTCATTATAACTAATACATCATAGTGCTGTGTCTGTGATGTACAACACAAAATCACAGTCCTTCCCAAGCCAAAAGGCTCACATCATACATCAGCTACAAACTGGCAGAGCCACCTTTGCAGATCCTATATAGAAAACAAAAGTGCACAACAAGAATGACAAAATTACCACGACAAAAATTCAAAGATTAATGTAAACTTTTTTACCTGACGTACAATAGTCAGAAGTTCATCAGTATAGAAAGACAATTCTCCAGGACCACCACTTTCAAAATCAAACAATGCTTTGGCCTGCATCATATCAGAAAACACATGCATACCAAGTCAGAGTCACTCACTTTGTAACAGTCAAAATATTACAAATGCGAGACATTGCAACAAATATCACTTACAGTACAAATTTCATAAATACCAGCACATGCGAAAGGAACTGTGTCTGTTTACGGACATTATAAAGACATTTCTGAATTTGATCAAACTGAGAAAAAATGTACAACAGTAGTTTGGAGGAGTCTGATAATTTTATTCTGTAGTTATGTGGCATAAAAACTGTTCAAAGCAATAGAATACAATGTAGACTAACATCAAAAGATGCTAGCTATTCAGACATTCAAACAATACTTGTTCAGCAACATCCTGATAACTAAATGCAGTTCAGCTACATCACACTGGGGAACAGTTCGTGGTGCCAGTCTAAAATAAAATACCATTATTTAAGCAATATGACGTACCTCAGGAAACTTACAATGATGTTTCTTAGTAGTTTTTCACGTTTTTTGTGTGAACATTTCGGGTTAGGGTTAAGGTCAGGTTTGAGGTTAGGGTTAGGCTTGTTTATTTGCACACAAAGAATATATCTGCCATGAATTTTCCAAAAGTGAACATATTCTTCCGTGAATTTTCATGGAAGAATCTGTTCACTTTTGGATATATGTCACGAAAATCTATGTTTGGAAACGTATATATTAAAGCAGAGGAAATAAGCGATTAATCATACAATTAGGGCTGAACGATCTGGTATGGTGACTGCAGAAAAATTTGCATACTGATGAAGCTTAACTTGATTCTTTCACCACATTTGCTGCCAGCCTTACACAGGGTAACTGGTAGTGAGTTTAGGTTCATGGGAATTTTAATGCTGTTTTGCTGCAAATTATCTGCCACGGGCATGTATCTGACAGTGAAAGACTTTTGCAAATCATTCAGTGTTGGGTGGAAATATAGTCAAGAGTTTAGTCGAAGCAGGACATTTGGGTGCTGCCATTTTGGCGCTCACCCTTTAGGCGCTGGGACAGCTGGGCGCTGAGGACGTTTGGGCACCGCCATTAAGGCGCCGCCGTTTAGGCGCTGTGTCATGTCATTGCCATTAACATATAATGAACTAGTTTATTAGTTTATTACGTGTGTGTTGTGCCTGTATGGAAATGAGAAACAATGTGTATACGAACGGTCGTTTTGCGTAAAATACTGCAAGTGCATAAACAGCTATGCAAGTATGCGATTGCAAAAATAGCAGATTTATAACTAGCAATCAGCATGCAGCATGTTTACACCAATTAACAAGTTTAACATCAAACGTGTGGGCAGGGGCTGTAAAGTTTAAACACGAAGGTGGCAATGTGGGCTACCATAAATTAGCATGTCGTTTGCTGTAGCAGCATAGGCCTACTGTGCTGCGCAGTGTTTAAAGTAGGCCTAGCCACATGTCCACACAATGAGGACTATGTCACACATCCCTGGAAACAAGGAGTCACCTTAAAACGCAACCAGTCGCGTCAATTAGAGCAGGCCGACTACCGAGTCACAGACTCAGCAGGGAAAGATTAAATCAGGAAGTCTCAGCATGGCATTGCATAGGCCTAACTACTGACGCTTATGGCATGCAGATGCTGAAACAAACATTAATGCAAGAGATTAGGATTGGTCCCTAAATGTCACACCTTAAGCATAGGTACAGAATAGATGAGATTGGAGTATAAAACCCACCGACCTACCACCCTCATTATTTTTCACCAACTGTTACCATAGCTGAGGACGTTGTGTCAAGATAAGATAGAGAGATGGAGACGGCACTAAAGCAGCACGGCGCCAAAACGTCCGGCGCCCAAATGGTGATGCCCAAACGTCTCAGCGCCTAAACATTCAGGCGCCCAAACGGTGAGTGCCCAAATGTCACGTACCAGAGTTTAGTGCCATCACTGCCATGCTTTTGACTCACTGCATATAGTTTATGCATTTTAGAAAAACAAGCTCACAGTCACACTTTGAGACATCAGCTGAAAAGCCATGGCTGCTTACCAGTGATGTTTTATTAGTTACTTAGGCTTACAGGTTACAACAGTAGCTAACTTACTATTATTGCTAGCATAATCTGATAATACTGTACTAAGTAGCACTGGCAATTATTTTACTGTACTATGTTTCCATGCAAATTCACAGCAGATAAGCCTAATGATATAGGTTTACTTATTCTCCATAGGCTAAGTTTTCATGGCAGATAACCATTTCATGCTAGCTTCCATGAAAACTCACGGCAGGATAGCGAAAATTGACTAGTTACTTATGTTCTGTGAATTTTCAGGGCAGATAACACCTTGCATTTGCACAATCGTTATTGAAAATGTAAACAGAAAATGGCTGCTCTGTGGTATATTAGAATTATGAAGTCGATAAATATCAAAATAATTGCACGGTTCACCATTCATACAACAAAACTGAATGTAAAGATTCATTATGAATCTGCTGAGGTAAGTCATAATGCTTAAATCACGGTATCCTATTTTGGACCGGCGCCATATACGCCGTCAAATTAATCTATTTTGGCATTACAGAACCAAGCTATTGTGACGCAGGAACTCATGACGGAAGTGGGCGTGGCCGACCCGACACATCCAATTAACACTCTGGACAAGTAAGATATACTCAGCACAGAGCTGACAACACGATGGGCCGTTATAAATGCAGGCGTAAATTCATTAGACAAACGGCAGACACAAACCGCATTAAATAGCATAAATTATGACACCATAAATATTGCCTGAATTCTGTAAACAAACCTGAAGAGCCGCCATATTGCTTTACGTCAATCGAGTGACATCAGTAAATAAGTAAGCTCAAGCTTTCACGAGTAGTCGAGTTATTCGCCGCGTCATCTGATGATTGTCGATAAAACGTTGTCGACTTAATGAGCAGACAACTAACCGAATTTACCAGCAATTCGTAAATTCCGACAAAATGTTAACTCTGTGTAATAATTCCGAAATTTATTTATTGTTTTTTTATTTGATTTAGCAGATAAGAAGGGAAAAATGTTGAAAGTGCTATTGATACCTTTATGAAGGTCGACATAATTGTCTTAAATAAGCATGCTGCAAATTGCGTAATTAGCTAGCTATAAGCTAGATTCTAGAACGTTAAGATTACTAGGTAAGGATGGTATGACGATTCATTGTTGAGGTTTCTGAGCTACTACCTCTAATATAAGCTACAGGGAACCTACTACAAGGTGAGGCAAAAATTATAGATGTAGAAAACGTTTTTTCCCAACGTTTTTTTGATTTTATTTTTAAAAACGTGCATTAAAATGTATCAAGGACTTTGACAAGCACTTTTTGCAACCACAGAAACAAATTAATAGGCCTACGTTATAATGCTGCATGGTAGTTTACTTAGTTAGTCCAAATATTTCAAATAAAATTTTTATGTAGTATATTTGGGTAGTCTAGTGCTATGTTCTTATGATCACACGGTTAAATTAAAATTAAATAAAGTTCTCTTTATTTAGACTATAGTTTCAGTATATGCCTACTGAACCTACAGGATTAGGCATTAGACAAGAGGTTAAACAAATTATGGCTAACGTTTTTTTCAACGTTTTAAACGTTTTTTTTTATATTTTTCCACGTTTTTTACGTTTTTAAAGTTTTAATTGTTTTATTTTTTTTGGAACTTTTTTTACATTTATGGCAAAAATGTGTACTTCCTAAAGTTATTAGTCTCTATCGTGGCAACCGCTAAAGATAGAATTTTACCGCCAAATTTCGCGGTAGACTGCATAAATAGGCCAAACACGCTATCTGATAAGCCTTTACTTTTACAAAGTGACAGTAACCATTTTTGCGAGATAACATTATGATTGTGTGCATTTCAACAATAAAGCCAGCCGTCGCTAGGGAAGCTTACTGCTTAGGTTTAAGGCACATGGCTAATTATTCGTGTAAAAAAGTTTTCCCATACAACCTAACGTTTAGCCACAATACATCTGTTACAGACGACGACCGACGACAAACAGACGAACAGACAGACGACACATCGTGCTATGACGTCTTAGCCTACAGCAGCATATCTGTAGCGCGTCAAAAATTTAGTGTTGTACACAGGGCGTTGGAACAGGGGGAGCAGAGGGAGCAGCTGCTCCCCAACTTTTGGCACGGGAGAGCAGGCCATAGCTCTTGCTCCCCCAAAAGTTTGAGCCTTCTGCACTGCGATGTTAGACTGAGTCGAATCGACTTAGACATCGCAGCGCAGAAGGCACAACCTTTT
>Ga0209367_1005786_pt1 | contig 17114 bp, 8 predicted proteins | sample WorMetLIZISLAND2_FD_187412 | JGI IMG/M metagenome (GOLD analysis project Ga0209367, IMG submission 187412) | Marine gutless worms symbiont microbial communities from Max Planck institute for Marine Microbiology, Germany - Olavius geniculatus... ... | reverse complement strand
TTTGCATTAGGCCTACGGCACTGATGATGACGACAACAATTTTATGATTAATATGATTTCGCTTTTATGGGGAAGGTCGTAGGCTAACTGCATGAAAGTGCTTCGTCTCTTCCTCCGTTCTTCTTTCCTTTCCTTCTTCTTTTTTCCCTACTCCTTCATTTTCCTCTTCTTTGCTTTCTCTTCTGCTTTTCTTCGTTTTTTTCTTTCAATTCAAATACCGCCAATAGATCAATTCAAAAAAGCACTGCAATCTCCGCCAATAGGCCTACGGTCAGCATTGACCAATAAACCCGTGGCTATGCCCTTGATGCCCCACTGACAAAATATTCAGAGACTTTTGCCCTTTTTCTCCCCTAAGTTTTTACGCCTAAGGAGATATCTCCCTCTTCAACTAACCAAAGTCTATGGGAATGTCGTGAGTTCGCCAGCGGGGTCCCGAGTTTAAAGTCTCCTAACAGTTGGGTGTGGTGTGGATTAAACAGTACGAGTGCAAACCGGAGCGTCGGAGTCTGGCCCGAGGTCGACTCCTGGACAGTGAAACGTGACGAACTCGTGACATCGCTTGTGAACGACGAAACAGCAAACTGCACACAGCAAACACAAGCACACACTGCAAACTTAACGCATGCAGACTTACGAGTAAGCACAAACAACACTTGGTTCCATTTGTTTATGGATCTGCTGTGCAACATGCGGCAAAAAACCAACAGAAACCAAAGTACGTTGGTAGTAGGTAAAATCGTTTTGTTTATATTCGGCAGGTGGCAGCATAGCATATAGTACAAATGGTTTGGCTGCAATTTTCAAGTGCATGCTTTGGTTGTTAGTTTGACCCTTCTTCTGGGGTTTAACGACCCCCCATCTAACACAGTGTATCATTGGATTCCACATAATTATGTAGGCCTACCTGCCAAATAGCACGTAAATCCGCCGAACGATTTAAGCATCGTACACGAATGTGACAGACGACATCAGACTGACCACGCTACGGAGAAATGTTTAGTTATAGGCGGAATCGCTTGCGATGCAAGAAGCAATTCCGGCCAATAACGCAGCGTGGTGCATGCCGTGTGCCGCTCGAGGAAACAATGCAAAAATAGCACACAACAGCCGCGTGGCTACCGCATTTTTGCGGCCAATATCGTAATTGCAAAGAGTCGTTTCTGCGATTCAGTGCTGCAGCGTGTATATACCTACTCGTATTTTCCGCAATTCATGATCGCTAAATACAGTCATGCGTATACTGCCGAACTGCACGGACGGAGATGGGAAAATGGGGAACAAAGCCGACTGGGACGGCGGCTACTGCGACTGCATGTTGCTGTGTCAGAGACGGATGCGGCCGCTTTGCTTGCGTTTGCCTCGGTCGGCGAGTCGGATAAATTTGACGAATGGTCACCGAACTAACTGTGTGCGTTATTGTCCCTCGGTCAGACCAGGCTAAATGTCAGCAGCGCGAAATATTACGGTCAGCTGCAGCACACTTCCGCCGGGAATCGCGGACAGAATCTTTCCTGGACATAATACCTCGAACACAATCCTTCCGGACTAAATCCCCAGATAGAATCTCCTCTGCTAAAACATTATATGTAAGATAAATGTACAAAACATCAGTTTATACACTTGTTAACAGCGACGTGCAATGAGTGACACATCGAAAACAGCAAAAATCATAAAAGGGTGATATCACTCACCATCACATCGCCTAACTGTCAATGTGCAGTTGAATAATGTCACCTTTTTATTATTTTTTGTTTGTCAGGGGTGACGGTTATATTAAGAGAAATTGTGTCTTGCATTCAGTTCCGCCCAACAAGGGTGGGTGCGTTCTGAAACGTTTCAGGATCAGTCGGAGCAATCTGCTTCCTTTTTTCCTTCCATTGGATTGTGCAAAATAGTCAAAGCGACTAGCTCCATCAGTAAGGACTAAATTAAAGACCAGCAAATTAGTACATTAAGGCTTTTAATCGTATAACGAGAATTGATAGCACACTGCTATCACGTTTGAAGGTCGCATTGAAATTCGGTTCTTTCTTCAGTCGAGCATTTTGTTTCTTAGCATTATAAAAAAAACTAGTGACCTTGATATTTTACCAATTTGTGACTATTGTGACCTCAAAATAACATGTCGGTTATATTTCTCAAAGCAGACCTAAGTGCAGCTTAAAACATTCTCTAACTTTCTGTTTAACTGTATGCAAACACTAGAAAGATGCACAAATGGCAGCGAAGCTTGATGTTTCTTCAGCCTTTGGGCATAATAAGTAGCAATAAAATCAATAAATGGTTTTGTGACACAGCCAATCATATTTAACAAGTCAAGGTCAAGGTAAAAGTTAAGGTTAAGCTCAAAGTCGCATAGTACAAATAAATGCAGCTAAAGATTATGCAGCACATTTTTTTACATTCCAGTAATTCGAAAAAAACCAAAATAGGTTATCCGCTAAATTTCAAAAAAAAATCATATACTAATCTACCGAAGAAAGCGGATTTATGCTGAAGTGGTCTAATTACTTTGCGACGAAAAGGACGTGCTTTGGTAATAGACCTACGAAACGAATATCATTCTCTGTGAAGCAAACTAACAAAATAAGTAAGTAAGTAAGTAAGTAAGTAAATGATTTATAAAGCGCCAAAGTCTCAGAAAGAATCAGGGCGCATAAGATGATGGACGCTAGGTGGCAAAAAAGGCTGACTGAAAGTAGTGGGTCTTTAAGTGACATCTGAACCTGAATAAGCTTACAAAACGCAATGCAGCCATTATTAGCAGTCGACGTGCTGCGCCTTTTGCTGGGCGGCTCCTAATAAACGCAAGTGTTAGGCCTAAATATTCTACCCATTTTTGTAAAAAAAATCACATCTAACGGCCGTATCAATAATTAGGGTTAAAGTCAGGGTAAAAATTGGAATTTATTAATTACTTTTTTGGCACTTTTCAGTGAAAATATGTCCACCGCAAGTGACGTCCTTAAGACCAAGATTCTGGTCACAAAGAAAAGTAAAGTTTTGGTCTTGATTTTACAAAAAAGTCTTGAGAACTCCAAGCCGTACTTTGTCACATCTAATTATACATTCGTAGACGGAAATTGTTACTCAATGAGTGACGTTAATACGTCACAACATTTTGACGTTGCATAAACCTCTTGGTTTTGGTCGCTGTCTTTAAAAAAGTCTTGCCTACATCACTGCCGGCTAGTAAATAGGGAGCCCGTCTGTTGTTGACGCGACTGGCACAAAACACACGACAAAGCATAGATGTGATAAACGTCAAAAAATTATAATAAACGTTAATAAACGCGTTTATTAGGAAAAGATTGTAAACGTTTGTAAACTAAAAGTAAACGTAGACAGAGCGTAAGTTTGAATATTAGGCCTATTATTTGGATAATTCCAAATTCCAATAGAAGTTCTGTGACAACCGTTTTACAAAAATGCCTAGAATTCACTCACTTTAATCTTATAGCTACGTGAAAACTAAGTTGAGTTGTCCTGTCCACTAATTATCTTCGTCGCTGTCATAATTTTGCTTCGTTTAGCTCATGTGATTTTTATTGAGATAAACTTTGACAAAATAATAAACGCGTTTACAAAGTTTTTTTTGTAAACGTTGTAAACGTTTATCACATCTATGCGACAAAGAACAATACCACGCAGCACGCCGACACGCATTAGATTCAAGGAGACAACAAACAGCCCATCGCACACAACTAACTTCATCGCCCGTTCGTGTCACTTTACATCCGCAGCACATCAGTCAGCGCCGCCGTCATCTATATAGCTATAGGTGGTCTTCTCGTGCTACTGTCTCGGACTACTGCGCAACAGAGGTGCTGCATCTGCACGTAATCGCAATTTACATAGAAGGAGAATCGTTTCAGAGGTCATAGCTTTGTCACTGCGAAAAAGGCGCAAAAACGTTTTGAATTTCGACCAACAGCAGTGGCAGCAGAAATAAATATTACTAATTACAAGAACTAAAGCCAGCGTTCACGCTATACTCGAAAAATGGCGTACCTCCGGACAAACGGCCGGACGAACGAACAGAGAAAAGAACTGCAACATGCACTAATGTGCGCACTCCATTACATCGATTAGTCGGACGTGTTCTAGAACAAGTCAACAAGTCCACAAATATCGACGTAAATGGAGTCTCGGTTTTCGAACGTCGATACGACGTGTTGTCAGACTGGTCTGTATGGACTACTGTACAGTTGCCGTCCTGTAGGCTACTTCCCTCGCATAAGCCTAATACTTGATCGATGGCTGGTCACAATGTCCACCGTCGTCGTTATGCCACCTTGCGAACACGGGCGTAACCATTAGAGGCGGATGCACTGGGGACCATCCCCCGAGAATCCAAGAGCATCATCAAACATTAAATCGAATCGAATTTATCTTTACGCCGTCGCTTCTAAAACACATTTAACAGTCATTCGCATTGCACATAAAACTACGAAAATGTTGCCATAAGATGTATTTTTCAACCAAAAATGCATAAAAATATTACATCACTCTTACAGACTCCCTGTCTAAATTTTTAGAAAAAAAGGATGGAAATGAGAAACAAATACAAAACAGGGAGCGACAGGACAAAAGAAAAACAGATGGCAAGCCGTAAAAGTGCCCCCAAGACAAATATCTGGCCATACCTACCGTACGCCTATGCTCGCGAGTTGGTTTATCGAGGCGACACTGCCCTATCAGCACACACGGACATTCGTTCGTTCGTTGGGCATCAAATGCATAATCTACTGACATCATTCCAGCTACCTTTCCCCTCGCCATTAGTCTACCTTTTACAGTTTCCACTATTTGCATCGTCATCAGCCACGAAACACGTCACCATTCGTCACGGATTACAATCGTCGGTATAGCCTTTGGGTGTGCCGAGTTCACCAGCTGCAGCAGAACGATATTCGGCCACTATCACATCGCACGAGTATACTGAGCAGAAAAATAATATTTCTTGCAACGAACATGGATTTTTACACGAACTTTTAAACATAAAAAGACTGTGTTTACTTGCAGAATAAAAACGTTTTCAGACTAGGCCTACATATATACCGTGTGGCGCTAAAAACGTCCCGAAATTTGCGTAACTATAAGGGCGCGTATACTTTATAGAGATAAATTTCCTTTCGCACATTTGTAAACCAATATGTACTCTTACTTACTTATAATTTTTAATGACCTCACTAATGACACCACTGAATGCCGCTTAATGACGTAAGACGAGTTAAAAATCCAATTATGTAAAGACTGCGTTCCATCACACTGCATCAAAGCAACTCAAATTTTCTTCGACACAAACGCCCAATTTCGTAAGTTCACAAAAATGTACACCGCATTCAACAGATTTGAATCCCCACTCATTATTCAGTTTGGGATACCTTGCAAGAACTTGTCTATTTCTATGAAGAAAGGCGTGAACCGTTTGTGAACCTCAAAGATCTTCAGAATGTTATCAGAGGCAAATGGCACGATGTCGACGTCAGACAGCCAGAATCAGAAAAGCCATATAGCAGTGGAAAAAGCGTCTAGCAGCAGTAACAAAGGAGAACGGAGAACCTATTCAGCACATTTTCTGCTGATCAGTTGACTGATGATTCGGCCTAGTGACGTTTTGTACAAGCGGCAACGCAAATGATGAACCGCTTGCAAAAAATTGCTCTATGGCATGTGACGCTATTTTGTTTGTATCACGGCTAATACAGAAGTGTTTTAGGCGAAAATTCCTACACATATTTAAAGATGTTTGGTCATCACATATATGCTTTTGCACTGATTCATTTCGACTGCTCGGGTGAATAATGCATGCAAATGTTCAGGACGTTTTTTGCGCCACCCATATGTGCGTTTTTTTTATTTTGCATGTCCAATAAGTTTATATTTTCAAAATGTGCTCAAACATTTTTTTCGGAGAAACGTATACGGCGTGAGGAATTCAGCAGCTCGGTGGTTAGTGTAATGTGAACATTTGCAAAGATATTTTAGCCGTGCAAAACCATTTCCTACACCAAAACCTAAAAAAATGGGTCATCGGCGACCCGCCAAAACACGTGTAAATATCTTTGATTAGAAGAAAATATCGCCGGTTCCTTCCCGAATGCAAGTGCAGCGGAAATGTACTGCGGTTGACGTATGACGAAGTTGACGCAGGAACACAGTGGGTCAACGGGTCGAAGACGCGATGGTCGACTTGGGTCACGGGTCAAAACTTTAAACCTTGCTCCGTCTCTGATGTATAGCGCTTACTAATCAGCTGCCACTTTTAGTTCCGAGAAGGCTGTAAAGCTGCTTTTTGTCGGACTCATGTAAACAGCGGTAAAGCACGTGGGCCTACAGTGACGTACTGTATGCAAAACATCTTAGCCACGATTATTGTTAGATGAAATCTCCTAAAAAGTGCATGGAGGAGGATAGTACATTATATATTTCGGCGGCGATCTGATCATAATCTGAATCCAGTATTTTTAAAGAATCTTATAGTCAGGTGGGAATAAAGCGCAAAGACTTCTGTAATTTACTATCAAAATGTCGATAATCACAACGTTATAACGTTTAGTAATTAACTTATTCCAATTCATTGACAGTGTTCACTATTCTATTTTTCGTCACACCTCTCAAGTCAAACCTTCTAACAGACTGGCTGTTGGGGCCACAGATTAGAATAGATGGAATTGATTGACGTTTTTCATTCACTTTAACACGTATTATGCTTGTTCTGGTTTCCCCAGGTAGTGCAAAAGCAGACGTTGGATGAAGTAAAAACTAAAACACGTATTTAATAGCTAGTTGTGTCAGAAATATTTCTGCAAAAATATTAAAATCTGCTTATCTTTTTCTCAAGTTACGATCGATAATGTCGGGGATGTTTTTTTTCGGGTTTTCTGTCTATTTCAACGCATATTTCGCTTGATCTGATTTCCCTAAGTAGTGCAAAAGCATGCGTTAAGTGAGGTGGGAAACTAAACGGTCGTTTGATGTCAAGTTGTGTCAGGAATATTTGTACCAAAAATTATCAAAATCTGATATTCGGTTTTCAAGTTACAGTCAAAAATGTCGGGGATGCTTTTTTGAGAGTGTTACTGCTAAGTATGTCGCCGAATAGCCTTCGTGTGCTGACGTGACCTTAAGAAGCTCGTTTACTATCCAAAAAATTACCCTAATCCGAAACCACTAGACTAGGCTTAATCGCCTTGATCAGTCCTACTCAGCTCGATCTACTAAATAAACTTTATGCTTAGATCATGTCATATCTAATTTTTCGTGTTTGCAGCCTCAGAACGCATTGTCACGATGCGCATAATTTTACAGTTGCATGAATGGAAATTAGATGTCACTGTCCAATAGGCGTCCGGTGGCGCAATAACAAGGAAAGGAGAGCAGTCAGTTGCCCCTTCCATTAATTTCAGCCTGTCGATAATTTCTCTTTTTGTCGCAAAATATGTCATGGACACCAACGGGTACTGAGCCCATGGAACAAGGGAGAGAGAGAGTGTCAGAAAATTTTTGTCAAAATGTTCAAATTTGGAGGCTAAAAATCCCCACATTGACAAAAATCTATGGGCGAAAGTAAGATTTTTAGCACCCATATATTCCTCTGTCGAAAACGCAAAAAAACGAACTTCACAGCGCAAATAGTCGCGGTTTTCGTTGCAATTTTTATCACGTTCGATAATTTCAAGACAATTTTGATCGAGCTTTTGGTTTACATGACATCTGTGCAATTTTGGACAAAAACATAACTAGAGATTCGCAGGAAGGATTCCTGCAGTAGGCTAGATACGGTCTCTGGTTCTTGTCATCGCGGATGTCAGCTGAAATGGCTCGGAGACGGACGACGACGCACACTTGGTCATTTTGTGTTCATGCAATATGTATATACGCCAATGAGCTGTACGTACGGTACTGCGCATTGTCTACGCATCGTCGTCGACTGTAGATTGCTTGAGTCTGACCATCACGTAATACGTGTCATAGGCCTACAGGTCGGGCCGTCAGGCGTACACGAATATCTGTCACTGTTAAGTCACGCAAATGTTTCAGAACAGATACTGCAAACAAAATGGTCGGTGGCCTACGACTCTTGGCGTTTTAAAGACTTTTTCTGTGATTCGTCTACTGTAGGTGCATATTCGGATAACAGTTTGGCAGTTGACTTTTCAAATAGATCACTGTATTAAACTATGCAGCCTAGTTGCTCAATGCCGCAGCCGTAAACGGATGTTATAAAGTATATTGCTGACTAATAGGGTGTTTACACGATCCCGCAAACTTCCAGCAAATATCCAACTGGCCTGATGGAAACCCGCCGCCTATCAGCTGTGGGCTAAGCCTAGGCCCGCCTATGTATCTGTGGTTACAACCCGCCCGTCCTCCTAATTACCATAGAACTTCCAGTTTGCTGGATGAATGCTAGATCGTGGACCATAACTGATAGGCCTATTGTCAATACATTTTTGGCTATCTGTTTGTATCAGATTTCAGTACTAGCACATTAAAAATTCAAAAGAACGAAAAAGAAGAAAAAATTGAAAAAACCAGAAGAATTATTCACTATTCTAGACATGTTTTATACTAGGTTGATTACAAATTTGTAACTAATACAAACGTTTAACGGTTTGTATTATTGTTTCGTCTGGCGAAAATAAATTCCAAATGTTTTCGACAGGGAGTTATCAATTGCTATAGACAAATAACAAAAACTCTAAATTCGTTTACAGGAAACTGTAGTGCAATAAAAAGTTAATAACTTCTTAATAGCTTCTGTCGCGCCTCTTCAGAATCGAATTCATCGAAATTCATTCTTTCGTTTTGGAGATAGTGAGAATACAAGAGATGCTTACACATAGTGAGAGACATATAGGCCTACATCACACAAGTGCACAGGCGCAGCCGTGTATATTATCGACCATAGGCCTACCAGAAAGCAGTAGCGTGGCTGGTAGTACAATAATGATATAAGCCTACTGATGATGTCAATGGTGCTTCTAGTAGGCTAAATGACGCTCGATCGCTGATTATTTAGTTTCCTCACGTAAGAGATGTGCACAGAGCAAGAGCAGTAGCTGCCATTTGAACTTGACTGCACAAACATTACTCGTAAACGCTTATCAGACGCAGCATCTATGAGCTTGCGTTCTGTACGCGGGCAAGAACCGCGCAGTGCATTAACCGCTCCGCCAACGTTTGTTTCGAACCGTCGCGCTGCAACTAATTACCGTAATGGACTGCAGCGTGTCGCACAAGACCGATAAACATGACGGAACGATAGCCGACTGAAAGAACAGTATACCCCAAGTGACTTCCTGGTCCGTTATGGTCTGTTTCAGCCGATGTGCGCGCGGTCATAACTGTTTTGAACAAAACGTTCGAGTTAGTCACGCATTTCGCCGTAGGCCTATCCCTTATACGTTGCGCGCGATCAACTGATCTGCGCGACTTGGGTTATAGGGTCAGGGTTAATCAGATGCCATCGTATAATCCCAACTCCCTAACTTTAAACCAACTGTTGAGTAAATAAGTAAATTTGCATAACGCACAACGGCGACAAAAAAGCTGCCGACTCTGAGGCGCAAACAGGTTCTTAGGGCCTACTGACTATGATCTTAACTATTTCTACAAGTAACTTGAGCAAAACTCACGTGTCGCGCGATAGCAGCGGTCCTGCCACTTTGGCAATCAGTGTACAGCAATAAGATGCGTCTTGAAAGAGTACTTAAATTTAAAGCCTCCGTGTGGAAGACTCCTTGAATTTAAGAGAACGAAACGTAAATTCTTAAAAATGTACGTTCTATGCTAAAAATGTCATACGCCTGCAGGTTGTCCAGGCCCATTTCCAGCCATTTTGGAGGAAATTCACTTTTAAAATGTGTGTCGCTGCCGGAGGTCGCAAAAATATTCACTAAAACCACTATTTTGGGGGCTGAAGGTCATTCAACGTCATCGACGTTGACACCAATAACAGTTTGTCACTATAAGCAGCATGACTCTGCCTATCTGCAACCGTTTTCACCCTACACGAAATAATTGCGGTAAAATAACCACTTTTAGGGGGAATAGCCGTCTTTGACGCCCGCCTGCGCCGGCCTTCTTAAACCTAGTAAGTCGGGACTTGGACTGCTAAAATCTAGGCCTACGTTTAATGCTAAGAACTTTATACGCAGGTTGTCCAGGTCTATCTTCAGCCATTTCGGCGCAATCCACTTTTAAAATGTGCGTCGCAGCCCGAAATTGCGAAAAATTCATTAAAAACCCCTCTTTTAGAGGTTTAAGATCATTTAAGGTCATCGATGTTGACACCTCTAAGAAGCTCGTCATTAGTGCTTGATAAGCAGGATGTCTGTGCCTATCTGCAACTTACTGTTTTCATCCTAGACGAGCCAATATTAGCAAAATAACCACTTTTTAGAGGGTATCTCTTTTTGACGCTTTCGTGCGCGTCCGTTTTTGAACCTAGGAGGTCGGCACTTGGACTGCTAAAATGTGCATTTTACGCCGAAACTTTCATACGCAGGTTATCATGGTCTATCTTCAGGCACTTCGTCGCAATTCACTTTTAAAATGTGCACTGCAGCCAAAAATTGCGAAAAATTCACTACCCCCCTTTTTGGAGAGGGGTTCAAGGTCGTTAAATGTCATTGACGTTGATGAATCTAAAAAGCCTGTCATCAGTGCTTGCTATGATGAGCAGCATGTCTGTACGTATCTGCAACCGTTTTCACACTAAGCGAGCCAATAACGGCAAAAATATCGTATTTTCAGAAGGGGTACTCCTCTTTGACGCTTTTGTTTGAGGGGAACCCCCGCACCCAGAGGCACGAAATTTTGTGCGAAAAACTAGAGACATTGGGGCAACCCACAGTAAAGATTTCGTGATCCTAGCTTGCAAAGTTTTGATACAACTCACGAGTGTGACAGACGGACAGACGCCCAGGCCATGACTAAGACGCGCGAAGTATTCTGCTATCGCGCGTAAAAAAGTGATCCAGCAGGTATAACGTACCTTTACACTGGAAGCCTTGTTTGCCGACGAAACCCCTACAAACAACCAACAAGCAAGAATAACAAGAAATCTGAGCTAATGCTTATGAGACGCGCAAGAGCCTATAGCAGTTCTTGTTTGCAGGTAATCTTGATCTATCTCCATCCATTTCATTGCAATTCACTCTTCTGCAGCTAAAAATCGCAAAAAATTACCAAAAACCCTAGCTTGGGGTTCAAGGTCATTTCAAATAATCGATTTTGACATCCCTAAGAAGCTCGTAGCAAGTGCTTGTTATGATAAGCAGCATGCCTGTGCCTATATGCAACCGTTTTGACGTTAGACAAGCCAATCGGATAAATAACCACGTTTAGAGGGGTACCCTTCTTTGACACAAGCGTGCGCAGGCATCCTTGAACCTAGAGGGTCTAGACTTATACTACTAAAAGCTAAATTCAATGCTAAATTTTTTTACAAAATTATGCAGATTGTTTTGGTCTATCGCCAGCCATTTCGGCGCATTTTACTCTTGAATCTATACCTTGATTATGTTTAACTTTACATGTGGGAACAGCTTTAGTTAGACAAAGTTCAGCGTGATATCTGATGGCGTAGAAAAACGGTAGCGACTGATTGTTAGGCCTAGTTGCATGAGCTGGCACGAAAAAAAACAACCATCTTCCATATTCTTCAAGCCGGGTGCGATCGCACTAAAATGTTTTAAAACGTGTCTAAGCTTACTTCTTGTTTTAAACGTCGTTGTGTGCAAAATAAAACATTAAACATTTGCAAAAATTTTTAGAAAATGTAGCCAAGGCCTTAATAACAACAATTAAGCCGAAGACGACGTCATTCGACGGTTAATGTAACTGGCGCTAAGTGTAGAGACGGATGACACGTTGCAGCGACTGACGTGAGAAACGTGCAACTCCATTCGCACTACTCTTACTATGCAGCCTCATTACGGCGACCTGTCAGCAGATATTGCCGTAATTTGACTATTCGCGGTAAATTGCATGTAGCCTACGCATGCAATTTGGCGCTGTAATCCGGTTGGTCTTACTATCAAGCTGCTACAGCACTATACGTGCAGGCATCTGTCACATGGTCCCTTTCACGTTCAGAAAAGTGTGCGTATGTCGTGGAACTGAAAAGCTAAGAAGCAAAGATTGAAGACAAACAAATGCAAATTTACGAACAAAAAGATAACGGGTGTTCAAAATTTACATTTTGCCCCTAAATTCGATAAAAAGTACTAAGGGCTAAAAACAACAAAAAGTATGTTTGATCGAAAGACAGGTTTGCGACCAGTGACGTCAAAAGCCCTTTAAACGAAATCGCTTTTGCAGCGCAAGCGATTCCGCCTATTCCCATGCATTTCTTGTAACTTGATTTGTCTGTCCTTATGTTTGTTGTCTGTCTGTTTGCCAAAATCGTGCACTTGGCTTAAACCGTTCGATGGATTTAAATTTGACATTTAAACTTGTGTGGTCCAATGATACACAGTGTCCTTGACTCCCCAGGGAAAAGGCAGATTTGAGGCATCGAACCTGCCAGCCGAAACATGCAACTGCAAATTGCAGCTAAGCCGTCATTTTTGCTGCCACATAGCGAATACAAACAAACAAAGTTATTGCGCCTTGAACAAATTGCTTTAATTCTTTTAATCCGTATTAATGCTGGCGAAGAAGCCCTTACACGACGGTATCGTTCGCTAAAAGTTGTTTGGCGTGTTATATACGTGATAATTCGGTTCGCTGGACTATTTCCATTACTCTTTCTACAGTACTGACGAGATAACACAGCATTGCATCTGTATACTAGGTGTGGCAAAAAAGTAGCCCCCCAAAGTTTTTCGTTGTTTTCTCAGCAACCCTTTGAAATTTTAATTTGAAATTTTACACTTTTATTTAGCAAAACCTTTTACATCTAACTGCTCAATAAAATATGATTCTGTTAAAAAACGACGAAGTTATAGATTTTTTAACATGACCGCCTACCGATTTTTCAGCATTAAAAATGTTCAAGATACAGCACCAATTCACTAACATCGTTGAAACAACACAGTTAACTAATAATCAGATGCCACAATTTCATTGTCACTGTGAATGTGTAAAGTATCCACCGCCAAGTCCAAGCACCAACACACGCTTTTGGTCGCTTAATTTTATAAGTCTTTCACAGCCTTGTCGATCGGTCCTTGTGGCAGGTTGCCTCAGATAACCTGAAGCGCTTCCTTGAGTTCGGCGATTGTTTTTGGCTTTGTTATAAGCTTGCGGTAAGCCTCCAACATTGCACACCACACGTGATAATCCACTGGGTTTATATTCAGCGAATTTTGAGGCCACTGGTCCTTTGGGATGAAACCTGGACAGTTGAACAAGGTGGGCAGTCGGAAACTGCTTTAAAAGAAAGATAATTAAGTGATAACTTATAAACAGAATGAACTACTGTTTATCAAAACGTCACTGCGACGTCATCGGAATTAGCGTGGTAACCGGTTTTTGAAAATTACATAGCATTTTAACTTGAACATTTTTAATGCTGAAAAATCGGCAGGCGGTCATGTGAAAAGTCTATAATTTCGTCGTTTTGCAACAGAATCACATTTCCTTGGCAGTAAGATGTAGAAGGTTTCACTAAACAAAGCTGTAAAATTTCAAATTAAAATCCCAAGCAATTGCTGAAAAACCAGCAAAAAACTTCAGGGGCTACTTTTTTGGCGCACCCTGTAGCTCCGGCGTTTGCGTCATAATGATCCGTGGCTATTGTAGCGCTCAGCAGAACGCGGTGAATAATACGCCGTCGTAAAAAGCACTCGCGACACAACAAGAAAGCCTGCATATTGCAACGCAAACGAAACAGTTTCCGGTTTTGCGGCGCCATATTCGGCTTTTGCGAGCATTTATAGATACCCGGCAGGCGTTTACGGATTAATATAATGTCAAACGCACAACACGGAAAACGACGCAAATCACATTTATTTACCGATTTTATGCGAAAACATGTAAGTTACCTCGAGTGATTTTACTACCAGTACATTTTAATATGTAAGTTAAGGTTTTGTGTTAACGCTGCGTTTGAAAACAAGGTGGTTATTTGTCTTCGCTTATAAACCATAGCTCTCAAAAGTTTGCCGAGAATGATAAACACAACGAATCAGTTTACGCTCTATTTCCTAAAGAATCACAGATGATTTGAAATTGAAAAAAGAAATCCGCTTTGCCAACTACGTTTCTTTTTAAGTCATCCCAATTCCTCAAAGAATTTCACTAGGATCCGTTCATAAATTTATGAGATATCTTGCATAAAAACTGATAGACACAAGAGGCCAAATTCAAACAGTTTATCTTCACGAACGATAAAGTATCGGCGCAGTGAGACGAAGAATTGCCGACCAGATGAAGTCTTTGCAGTGGCTGCAGAACGTCGGCTGCTTGAAAAAGCGCGGCACGAACTTGTGACCTTTGACCTCGTGAACGTTCTTCTGTCGCAGAGCGCCTCGTCGCTGCACGCCAAACCCGCCGGCGCCAGGCTTCGACACAGCCTCGACGACCTCGGCGCTGTCTGCGTGGTTGCTGATGACGCTCTGCTTCTCCACGCTGTCACCGGCGGCGTTATCGTCTGCCATCTTCCTGGGAACACAGTCGTGATGACTCCGTCAACCGCTGACCACTACCACCACCACTCGGTGACTGCTGCTGCCGCTGCTGCAGCTGCTGACCACGGCGACTGACTGGGTGTGGTCGGCGAAATCGTCTCTGTGCGCACGACGGCGTGTCATGTGGTCGCTGCACTGACCGGCACTGTGCCGTGCAGTCAAACTGAGTCGACTCGCGCCTCAAACGATGCCGACGACTGGCGTACAGCCGATACGCTAGCACATGCAATGATCGCAGCATGATAGCGGGTAGCCGTACGTCTATACCCAGTGAAAGTAGACTATTACAGTAACACACAGTATTAAAAAATAACACAGTAGTTTATTATGATCCGCGGTGTCGACGACAGCATTGTTTTAGCATCGTCGCTGCTTGTTTCTTCGTTTCTCGGTTAACACAGTCGTCAATAACTCATAAACGCTGCACTTAGCTTGATGATATTTTGCGTGAACATGCACCTTGCCCACCTCTAGGAATATATATTTAATTTCAAGGTCGTAGGCAAAATGTCTTAGTCACAGAACCGGATTTTCTGATTTTTAGCCGGTCGAGCTTATGATACCGTTGTCGTCCGTACGTCGTCGTCCATTTGTAACGGATGTGCAAGATAGGACCAAGCTTGCTATTGATCACTAATAGAAAGTCGCATATTGGCTTTTAAATAACATGAAAATCATTGACCTTGGATGACCCTGAATGGTTATAACGCACTATGGTATGGCAATCGTGCAGTATTGTGGTTAAACGGTAAGTCGTAGAGGTCTGCGATGGTACCATCGGATAGGTCGCTGGCGACTTCCTATAGTCTGTCAATAGTAATCATGCCGATCTCCGTCTGTAGCCGTTTGGTCGCAATTTTCAATGAATAGTTTCAAGTTATAAGTAGCCGTATCTCGGAAACGGTGAGAGCGGCGCCAATGTTACTATTAATCATCAATAAAAAGTGGCATGTACGCTTTTTCAAATTACATGAAAATTATTGATCTAGGATGACCTTGAAGGTCACTGACAATCAGTACGATCCGCTATCCTAGCGACAGCTGGGCTTCTTGTTACCATTGACAGATATATGCATAATACTGCGGCTGCTCGCGGACAGTACTTAGGCTGAAGCAATGTTTGACAGTCGACTGTTGTAGCGGCGGTTCGAAATAAACGTTGAACTGAGCGGCTGCAATAATGAATGCACTGACAGTTTAATATTAAATGTAACAAACCGTGCATGATAGAGCACTGGAAACTCCAAGAATACAAACGAGTGATTAAAACAATAATTTTAACACAGCTACATAAAAAAACAAAAAGACATCTAACTAACGACTGTTTGTGCAGATTAGCCTACTGAAACATACAGCTAACAAAAATCATGTCCAAGTGCATGTAGACTATCAGAAGGCAAAAAGTAGCATAGGCCTGATGTGAAGAACGTTTTTAGTTATTTCATTTACGCCACGTGTTTTAAATATATTTTTAATGTTTTTTTTTTCATTTAGTCAACATTTTTTTTGTTTTAAGCGTTTGTTGAAAATATTATCAAAAACTTCTATAAGCATTTTTTGAAACCAGAGAAACTAATTAAGATTTTATTTTTTTTTTCATTGGCGTCATTTCCGACGTTGTGTTTATGTTCAGATCGTGTGTTACTTAGTTAGTCCAGTAATACCTGGTTTTGTGATCACACAGTTAAATTATAATTGAACAGAACTCTTTTTGTCTAGTTACAGCTATATATACTGCATCTACAGCATTAGACATTAGGCAAGAAGTTGAACAGAATAATTAGAGCTAACGTTTTTCATTCGACGTTCATAAACGTTACGTCTTTTTATAACTGCCATGCTTTGTATTTTGTTCTGCAACTTTTTTTAGATTTCTGGGACGTAAGAGAACAGCAGTTTATCAACATTTCAATGCGCAATTCACTTCGCCGCATTCTACGTTCTCTATTTTTGGGATGAAATTGTAAAACAACAGACAGTTACGTATTATCACTATGAATGATCTGGACACCATTGCGCCTGTTAATTACTACTGTTGAACGCAGGCAACAGCAACGCTTTTTCCGAGCCTGGCAGAAGTTCCAACAGCAGTTGTCCTCAAGACAGCAGTTCTTGCTTGCTACCTGCTACAGCTGTGCAGTGGTATGCGATTTATAGGCGAGTTTCAGAGACTTTTACCATTAAGTGCGTTGTTTTTGCGCTTACATTTTGTATTGCGATTTGTGTGTGATGTTGATATTTTACCTGCAAAACGCTAAGCCTATTTTGTGATTTTGGTATTTTACGTTAGAACTTTACTTCGTGATTTTGGACTTTTTCGTTGTGATTTTGAATGTCATAAAAGTAATTAGTGAAACGTAATTAGGTATACAGACGAACAGGTGGAACAATTCTACGCAGACCTGGAAACAACGCTGGACGACATACCGAAGAAGGATATCGTAATCATTGCAGGTGACTGGAATG
>Ga0209367_1005785_pt1 | contig 17114 bp, 15 predicted proteins | sample WorMetLIZISLAND2_FD_187412 | JGI IMG/M metagenome (GOLD analysis project Ga0209367, IMG submission 187412) | Marine gutless worms symbiont microbial communities from Max Planck institute for Marine Microbiology, Germany - Olavius geniculatus... ... | reverse complement strand
GAGACCGACCATCTGGCCCTTGAAATCAATTTTCCGGCCTCAGAGACTGACCGTCTGGCCCCAGAGATAAAGCATCTGGTCACAAAGACCAACTGTCCAGCCCCGGAGACTTATTGTCCATCGAAGAGGGCGACTGTCTGGCACCAGAGATTGGCCATCTAGTCCCAGGGACCGACCATTTGGCCCCATAGACCGACTGTCCACCTTAAAAGACCGACTATCCGGCCAAAAGATTGACTGTCTGGCACGAGAGTCCGACCATCCTGTCTTTGAGATCGATTGTCCGACCTCAGAGACTAATCTCCTAGCCTCAGAGGCTGACTGTCCAACTTCAAAGACCGACTGACCCACCCTTGAGACTGAACGTCCGGCCCCAAAGCTTGCCCATCTGGCCCCAGAGACCAACCATCTGATCAAAGAGACCGATTGTCCAGCATTGGAGATCCACTGTCCGGCACCAAAGACTGACCATTTGGCCCCAGAGACCAACCTCAAAGACCAACTGACTGGCCCCTGAGACCGAATGTCCGGCTGCAGAAATTGACCATCTGGCCCCAGAAACCAAGCATCCGGTCACAGAAACCAAATGTCCATCCAAGAGGGCGACTGTCCGGCCCCAGAGACCGACTGCATACTCTTCAGCATCACGTGCACACCTGTGACGTGTGTTTTGTTTTCCGCATTCACTTGATTTGTTATAACGTCAGCAGCCAACAAATCACTTTCACCCTTACGTTTTTTGGCGTGGCTCAGCTCGGTCTGATTGTATTTCAGACATCACGAACGATGCCGCCTAGCAGCGCTTTCTTCCAACAGAACTGTTAGGGATGCTGGTTTATAGATGAGAGTTTTTCTTAAAATATGCGAAACTTTTTGAGGCAAAATATGCGGGAAAATATGCGGAATTTAGCAAAATATGCGGTGCATATATGCTGCATATGCCGCTATATGCGGCATATTTTTTTCGCATATTTCCAGCATATGCAACTTCAACTGACTGAGAATCATAATCATGATCATAGGCCTATTCTGCACATTTTTGACATTTTCGACTTAATGTATTCAACGTCCAATTGTAAATACCGGCAATCGTTTGCCGCCAAAAATATTTAATGGTCTTAAAACAACGTTGGACAAAAATGCGATCGCATATGCGGAAATACGCGGCACATGTGCGAATATATGCGAATTTGTGGACATGCGGCATAATTTTCGCATATGCGATTTTGAAAATGCCATTATATGCGGGAAAATATGCGATATGCCGGTTTTGACAAATAGCACTGCAGTTTTTCGCTGGTATCATCCTGGCAGAGCACTGCGAAAGCCGTAAGAGATAGGCCTACTACAGTTACTACGGAGGCTAGAGGAAAATGGGTAGAGCTACCCATTGGTAGGCTACCGTCGCCGACCCCCTACGACCAACCTTTTCCCAAAAGGGGCTTAGCCTATAACGGAGCCCCCAGCGGGGTCCAGGAGCAGAGCCTCTGGTCAGGTTACGGCAGCAAATTCGTGTTCTAAACTTTTTTTAAAATTGTCAACAAGTACGTTTTTAGTTATATTTTAAGTACAGAAAATTTTTAGTTATTTTATTCTTCACAAAAAATAATTACTATCAAAATTATAAGCATGCAAGTCTATTTCCTGCAATCAAAGTGCCGCGATTCAACCAACATATTGAAGTTGAAGTTCAAGACTCCGATTTCTTTGCATCTCGTTTTGCTTAAACCGGATGTTAAAATTTTCGACGGAAAAACTGTAGAAAGTTGCTATTTTATGCCAGTTTCCGACATATTTCGCTGCTGAACATTTAATCATCTGCTTTGGTGATAGTTTGTGCTCGCATATCTGCTATAACATCCCCACTCTTCCGGGAGACCTTTTCGTATAGTCGGCCCATGGACTAGATAACACATTTCTGCAACTATAATGCCACGAGTGACAAAAACAAAAGAGAAAACGCGACTTTTACACTGAAACCGGCTTAAAAAATAATAAGTAAGTAAATATTTTCAGTAAAATTTTCGACTTTTTTGGCCAATATAAAAGTAGTTTTTTCTTCATAAGTACGCATTTTTGAAAATGTCCCCAAGTCTCAATGTGATCAAGACACTGTGTAGTTGTTATGATTGCAATGGCACCTAAGTATGACAAAGTGCAGCATTGTGCGATAATCCCCTTTGGCGAGCGGAACTAAGCGCCATTATATTCTTGGTTACAAACTTTATGCAATCTCTGGCAAACTTTATCCTCTTGCGGATTTTTTTTCGTTTTTTTCATAGCCTAGCGGCTATTCATACGGCTGGCAGAAGAATATCCTGTGCCAAAAAGTTATGCCACGGTAATTTTTGCACTCCTTTCTAGTGCCCTTGTTTCTGTAAAAAAGAGAATTATCCCTTTTTTCAGTCATCCGGAGCAGTACCAGATTTTTATCTGTTGTATAATCTTTGTCAGGTGAATGGCGACCATTCACTTCCTGCTTTAAGAAGCTCGGCAGATATACTGCAGACAGGCCTACTAGTTTGTCTTCAATATATCGCTTGACTTCGATATCTTTACCGTATATTAACCACGACAGTGAAAACACAATATTAACAATATTAACAAACAGATAGACTGGTGATCTGTTCTGTGCGTAATGTATCAAAAAAACTATGCCAAACCAATGCAAACCCAAATCCAAGACTATGGCAGACAACGCCAGCATCAATGTAGTCGAAGTAATCGTCACAAACTGTTCCCCAGACTCCGTTGTGTCTTGACTTGTAGTCGCCCTTCGCTTGATGTACCTCCCACCAGTCTGACGTCTGTACATCACAAGCATGCAATGATCCAGGGAAATACTTTGACTGACAACAGAACAAAGCTAAAACGACGAACTTCCAGAACTGCTCAGTTTGACACTCGTGCATCGTATGCCGACAATTGCAGATACAATATTTAACTTTTTTCTGCCCAATTGCACTGTGCTTGGAGTGGGCTAAGAAAACTAGCTTTCAGCCTGGTAATTGCATCAATCACACAATTTCGGTTTAGACTCCAGACGTAGGCGAGCTGAGCCGTTTTAAAACGTTTGCTGAGTGAATATACCGTAGATTGGACAAAGTCGATGTATACACGAGGTTGCTATGCGTGTCGTCCAACAGACACGAAGTACGGCGTATTTTGAAACTGGAGAACATAAACATCTATGTTGATTCATACCGGCAAATGTGTATAACCATGAACAAATAATTATGTTAATTCTTTTACTGCATATTATATCCAAGGGAAAACAGGAAAGGGAAAAATATCGTCTGTTCGCTATACGCTATTTTCCTCCAGATAGTTTTTATGGGGCAAAAGTGCGCCACGTGCCGTAGGAGCGTGTATCAAATTTTAATCGGAACAGCAATAATTTGATGCTGCGCTGTCCGCTACAGCGTTCAACCAAGAGTTTGAAACAAATAATTAATATTTTCCTACAACATGCTTGCGTACAATATTTGTTGATTTTTCGTATTTGGTAAGCCTATTTAAAACGTGCGTTTTACCTTGCCCGTGGGCGACGTATGCTGACGTCAACAACAGAATGAGCAGTACCAAGCGCTTGTCAGACATTGCATAGTACAGGTCTGGCAGAATGAAGGTCTACCTGGAATAATTTTGGTATTCCGTGGTACTCAAAACAACCGCAAATTAAGCACTAATATAAACAATATTTTTTTCGTGCTGGTTTAAGTATTTATCACGTTAACCCGGTTAAACAAAATTTAGATGCTGTCATGCAACCGCTGTCAAAAAAACACTTATCCGAATCACAGTCAAAGTCTAATCTTCATAAAACGTTCTTTAGTGTTTGTTCATAACTTGTTTAGTAATCCTGCAGACAATATTATAAAAAACGCAAGTAAATTAAGACGCATAATGCACTAATATAAACAATATTTTTTTCGTGCTGGCTTAAGTATTTATCACATTAACCCGGTTAAACAAAATTTAGATGCTGTCATGCAACCGCTGTCAAAAAACACTTATCCGAATCACAGTCAAAGTCTAGTTCTTTAGTGTTTGTTCATAACTTGTTTAGTAATCCTGCTGACAATATTACCAAAACGCAAGTAAATTAAGACGCATAATGCAAAAAAATCTGCTAAACTAGAAGGCGCGCGTTAGAGTGCATATCTCGTTTACACAGACACCTAGACAGACAGACAAACGTTCCATTGGCGGAGATAATTAGGCTAAATTCGGGATGCCGAGAGTACGACACCCAATAAAGTAAAACAAATAGGACCTAAGTGTTAACATTTTTCGGGTAACTGACAATTTTAGTGGGTGGTATTGCCGTTACAGTCATTATCTACAATACTTGTGAAAAAAATCTTTTCCGCAGCAAAATTATGCACTATCAAAGCGTAATCGCAAATACAAAATTATGGCATTACTATTTGTTATAAGTAACAATATGTTTCGTGTTTGTCGTACTATTGTATTATTTTATCTCAAGATTACGATGAGCACTTAAATGTGTTTAAAATGTCCAGGTTTTAAAACAACTTAACTTATGAATTTTTGTCATGCTAGGTAAGTACTAATGACGCACAAAAAAGTATACCATAAACACTTGCAGAGCACCGGTTAACCAGAAAACAAGCGTACGGCATGTAACTTTTATTCGCAACAAAGAGTGCACAGAATAAAACGAAATGTCTGTAAAACACTGAAAACACTAAAATTAAAAAGCATGCAAGAAAGGGTAAAAGTTTAAAAAGATATAGCGCGTTAGAACTTGTTTGAGTACGAAACATATTAATTTACATTTTTTGAATATGAAACGTGATCGTTTATATGAACAGTTACTTACTTTAACACGTTCCGCTTAGCGGGTGCGCCGGGTGACGGTTATGAAAGAGAAGTCAAAGACAAGAGGACCTCGACTCGAACGATCGCAAAACTCCAAAGACAAGAAGTTGCGACCGACACAGCTGCGCAGTAGTCATACAAGAGCGGCAAAACACTACAGGGTAGACCAAAAACGCAGTCACTTTTACGGTTTCACTGAACATTGGAAATAATAATCAGATTAGCAAATAACGGCAAAATTTATAAGATTTTATTTTGGACTCTAAATCGCAGTGTGTTAAAGTAAACTTAGAAAAACAACGTGGCATTAAATGACAATATTAATCATAATAAGCGATCTATTTTAATGATTGTTACGTATAGCAAAGATCAGTGAAGACGATCGCTCGCTGATTTGTCGTGAGAAACAGTGGAGCTCACGTCGTTATTAAAGAAATTTTTCGGAAAAAAATGGCCCATGACAAGCGTAGACTGGCTACTGCAGAATTTTAATTTGGCTGTCGTGACAAAATATTCGAAGGCACCCAGGCCGTTCGCGACCAGTTCGCACGCTGAAGTTTCGGGAAACATTAAACTTCAATATTCAGAACTTGTGAAACTCATCTGGGTTCATTAAAGTGTTCTACACGTACCAAATTCCGTCCGTCAAATTCCGTTTAAAAATAAACAAGTATTTCTCAGTCGTTTTTATCGGCGTGCTGCACGATCTTGGTCTGTGAAAACTTACAAGCGCTTGACAGGGTTATTGTTATTTGATATTTGACGCAAGTTTTTTTTTCAAAGTCAATTTAAATAACTTACGATTTAGTGTCAAGTATAGAATGCTATTGATTCGTCAGCAAATTTACTCAAAAACGTTTCGAACTTACAAGCTGTAAAACAAAGTAGTCCCGCTTTTTGCGTCATCGGTAAACAGCCTGGGCTTGTTATCGTTTTCGTGTTTTGTTCGCATTCAGTACAAAAAAAATTCAGCTAATGCAAACAGAACGCGCGACAGCGATGCATGTATGAAGGCCCATTGCAAACCAGTCTAAGCTCACCGATCCTAGTAATCGACATTTGACACGATGATGATAATGAAGGTTAGTATTTATAGTTTTGCACCAACATTTGCTAGAGGACGTGACCCGGTATTCCGCATCAGCTACCGTTTGAAAGGCCGAAAGCGCGCCTTTTTTAAGGAGTACCCTTTTTGATACTCTCGTACGTAGACCTCCTTGAAGATAAAAGTTCGCGACTTGAATCGTTGAAATCTGCGTTTGATGCTAAAAATTTCATACGCAGGTTGTCTTGGTATATCTCGAGCGATTTCCGCCGCTTTTGAAATGAGTGTCGCAGCCCAAAATCGCCAAAAAATCCACAAAAACCTCTATTTCAGTGTTCACAGTCATCTAAGTTCATCCAGGGTCATTGTTTTAGTGAATGATAGTAATCGTGGCCGTATCTCGTACCGTTTCTGAAATACGGCGACTTATTTGCTAAAAATCGCAAATTTTTCTTATCTGACCTTACATAGCGCCATCGCACGGAATTACCCCTTTCGAATTTATGGAAAAGCTTTACGGACCTTATTCAACTATAGAGTCTTTCAGGCAGCCGACGGCAAAGATTTGTCAATCTCAGCTAACACCGTTTTTGACTGATTCACCCGTATGACGAACAGACGGACGGACAGCACTGCGATGGCTAAGGCGCTCTATAGTAATCTATTTGTTGCTTAGTTTGTGTTGCTTTTTTATGTTTTATTGTCGTTTCTTTTTTTCTGTACTTCGCGTACGATGAAAATAATAAATTTATATAGCAGTACCTGCTGCCGCGCGTAAAAACTTGTGGACCGTGACCAGTTTGGCAACGTACTTTTGGCAATCTTCCAACGTACACGTAAGCGAATTGGTCGACAATTATGCAGGCCAGTGGTAATACAAGCAGGAAGCGTAGAGTGAATTACGTGACACGAGGACACGAACGCGTCGTGGTCTTTCTTATCGTATTATTACACTATTTGTAGACCTAAAATTAAACATAGAAGGTAAACTATCTTGGAGCTACGAAGTGTCATTTTCCATATGAAATTACTCAGCAGGCGCTGACATAAGTAAACGCGCACTGCCTTAATCCCGGCCAGCCATGCTGGTACTGGATCTACCTATATACCCCTCAGAGATGAAGGCTGACTTCACCTCGGTGGTTGGTTATACTGACATGGTTCGCTCATTCACTTGATATGCTTACGTGCTTGCCGCACTGTTGTAAGCCCTACGTGTAAACAGACCATAGTTTCAACATGCAATGTGCGTGAGCGGTTTCGATGTTGCCTATACGGTCTATCCCATAGGCGACTTGCTGCTGTACAGGCCTATTGTATGCTTGGGTGAAATGAAGATTGGCTCATGCTACGTTTACACGATGAAGCTGCTCGTCGAGCCAACTCACTGAGTGCTGGACGAGCTAGCTTGAGAAACTGGCATGTCAAGAAATTGACGGGAGCTTTTCCAGCCAGCTCGTTAAGCCAGTTGGAAGAATACTTGCAATATCAAACATGTTTGATAACGCAAGCATTTATCAAGCAGCTTCGGCAAGCATTCATTACGCTCATCAAGCACAGAGCAAGGACACAGCAAGCCAACTCGACGAGTGCTTAATGTGTGCTTGATGAGTGTTTGATCGAGCCAGCTTCATCGTGCAAACGAAATACTACTGATTGCTTGCTTAGGCTGAGATAATACAGGTAGGCCTACCAGTTAGCAAGGCCTAGACTATACGCTCAGCCCAGACTTATAGTCACCTGACGTTGTAAGCATGATACAACGATGATGCAGGTTATATTCCAAGTGATTAATGACGTAAAACTGGCGATCAGCCATTGGCTCTGATGCAACCGTGGAATTTCTAAGCACGCAGCTGATGTCATTACAAACAACACGTTAGGGCTGTTCTACTTGACTAACTTGTTAGCCTACATTAGTAGCAATAATTATACCCCGCCGGCTATATCTCAAAACCGGACCCCTGCTACATATTCAAGTAACGTTAACATTATTATGGTTAGATATCAGCAATTTTTGGCACAAAGAATCGCCATATAGTCAGCACGGTAACTTGTGACTTTGTGAAAAATGTTAAAAACCGAGTACCGGCTAAGCTGATACTCGGCTTACCTGTGGCACTTTTGAAAGCTATTAGACTAGTGCAGGTCCACGTGTATTTTACTGTATTCCTGTAGGACGCGCTTTCCAAAATTATTTTTTTGCATTTTCTGTTAGTGGTTAGATTATAACTTATTAAGCCTCATTTTGTTGCTAACAGAATGTCGCTTAACTTCAAACTGCATGAGTCTCGCAAACCGCCAGTAAATATTTCGAATTAACTAATAGAATCTAGTAAACCTTTTTAGTAAGTGACTAATTTTCAGGCTTGCCGTAGATATAAAATTTGCCATCCATGTCCATATCCACAGATTTTTCGTGGTTATCCATGGATATATCCATAGATATCCATCAATTGATATATCTATATCCACAAAAGCCTATCGTGCGTACATATAGCCACTAAATTTTTGCGAAATACAGCAGTGCCAGAGGGTCCATTCCCCAGGCATTTCTTTTGCGAAACTGTTAAAAATAAATAACAGTAAAAAAATAAAAGACATTTGCATTGAAATATGATTTTAGAAAAGTATTTCCCGGCTGTCATGAGAATCTACCGTAATTACTTAATTGTCCTTGCTATAGCCGACCGTTAGGTTGAGCCTTGGGTACGATATGTCGTCTCTCAGTCGTCTCTTTAACCGTAACAAATGTATTGTAGCTAAACGGTACGTCGTAAAGAGTTGGCGACACTGTTGGATAAGGCAATAGGCTAACGACTACCTATAAGCTGTTGAAAGTAACCATGTTTCTATTTGCAGCTTTTTGGCCGCAATTTGGAATGCAGTGCTTCTGCTTGCAGTCGTCACTTGCGTGAACCAAATTACCGTATCTTATCTTAGCACTGATTTTAGCGTCCAGTATAGCAACGTCACCAGATCGTGTATGGTACTGCAATCACTTTGGGAAATTGATATCTTTCCGCAACCGGAAGTCGGACACTGGCCTTCAGATATAGGCGGTACGGTCGGCCCATCGCAGCAACAGCTGAAATTTTTGTTCTCCAAGACGCATGTTGCATTCATGCACGCCTACAGTTATAGATAAAGTGAACGCTTTGAAGAACACTTGGTTTGTACTTCCTACTAGCATTAAATTTGTTAGGAATCCAAAACGTTTGTAATTTTGTTACCGTTTGATAAAAAAGATTAAAAATAATTTCACAAACTGATAGACCGTTTGTTGCCCAAACAACAGTATTTAAGCACCATAAAGCTGCTATAGTGCACATAAATTAATTTAGGCTAACTAATTAATGACGTGCTGATGCCACTGATTATTCATTTGACTCAATAACTTAAATAAACGAGAAAATGAAGAGTAAGAACGACAGACAGAAAAAGATTATACAGAGATAAAACACTTAATTGGTTTAATTAACAAATGCGAAACGACAGTTTAATTATCAAATGCGACAGCACAATATCCATGGATATATCCACAGGATGTCTGAAGTCTGATATCCACACATGGGCATATCATGGACATGCAGCTAACTTTTGCACGCATTATACTACAAGCTTTATCGAAAGCATGACGCCCGCTATAGCTGCGGCCCACTATAGCAAAGTTCTAGGCCTACTAATACTAGCTATCCTATAGCAAATAAAAGATAAAATTATGCGTTAAAAATTAACTAAAATAATAAGACGAATCATCTCCGCTCGGTATGATAGTGTAATGATGCAATATTTGGCATATATAGGTTGGGTTAGGGTTAAAGATAAAACTAGTGTTAGCTAGCAGGTCTTAGCAGGGCATATCTGAGAGTTGAACGAACTTATCACTGCACAAGGTAGCTTAACATACATAAGTCCACGGCCGCTGACATTCGCCTAAACTGTCTAAGGCCGTAGCCTAAGGGGGGGCAGGATGTTCCACATGGGTTCGATCTAACCCCGGCAACTAAAAACCCCGAAATCAATAAATCTGATAAATAACATAAAAGCATGAAAAATGTCACCAACAAATGTGGTTTGAGTATTTAAAAAACTTTAAAATCTGAAAAGTCAAACTTAAGTTTTGATTTGATATGCAATGAAATAGACCTACAATCAAATTAAATTTCATATTTTAATCGCGATTTGTGAGTGCTCACGTCACATCATTCACTCAAAAAACAAAATGACATGGTGTATGGTGTGAGCCTATAAGATGTTCTTTCTGGGTCTTCAAATTTGTGCTGCGTTTTAATACACTAAAACCTCAACAAAAATCCAGAAACGTTTTCCCAAAAAACCTAGGTTTTCTAGCCCTGCTTCGCATCTAATAACCCCGGCTCTGATCATCAGCAAGAAGACCGTCGTCGTGCTAGTGAATTATTATGACTCGACTGGTTCTTGGTCGTCCCAACCTTCAGGCGTTGGTAGTCCTTGGACACAATGTCATTATTAACAGTAGGATCAGCACCATTGGGCACGGCGGCATTGGTCCTATCTGCTGCGGTCGCCTCATAGAGACCCTGATAGGGATTGGGGCTGGCGGAGCGAGGCACATCGTACGGGTGATCGTAAGACTCGACCGCGTTCAAATCCTTGCTGTCTAGGTCGACGATCTCGTCGTAGACTTCGCTGCTGACGGTGAAGATTTCCTGGTGGTGATGATGCAGACTCTGCGCACGCGGACTCGCTTCAACGTTGTTCTCACAGCGCCGCTTACGTCGCCTATACACACCGTTATCTGCTATTAGCAGTAGCGCGGTGGCCAAAGGGGCACCGGCTGGAGGTAGTTGCCCCCCCCTCAAAAAAGTTTAGCTGTCGAAAAATTGCCAGAAAATTTTTTGTCGAAACATTTTGTCTATACGTGCAACATCCGTTTATTTGAATATCTGACATGTTGAATGATATGTTTTTTCGGGCCTTTGTAGTTTAGTAAGCCTACTATTTCATCCATAGTGGTCACGTTCTTTTTAGTATCTGCATGCTTCAGTCTATTGGTCTTGTGCTTTTCGTCGGTGCTGCTTGTTTTCCAAATAATAATAATAATAATAATAAAGCTACACTACACGGCGCCTAAAAGCAGAAGTCACTAGGCGCCGCAGCTTCAATCAGTCAAACAAATGTCAAACAAATCTATGTTAGTACCATTCCCACTCTTTCCCTGTTGCAGTTTTACCTTTAAAAATTCTGTTATTATCCTTCCAAAACTGTAGTTTTGAACCGATATAGGTTTTTAATCAGAGCTTTGTCTTCAGTGCTAAATGGCATATTGCATCACCGGTATATTGTCACTGCATTAAAAGTTATTATGTAGGCCAATATTGTCCGATTTTGTGTATAAACATCAGAAATGTATGAAAAACTAAAGGTAATTTAATTTTTATGTAAAAATTAGTAAAAATTGTTTCAGAAAATATTTTTTGCATATATTATATTATAGTGATTTTGGTGATTTTTGAACAGCTCGGTTTCACATGGTAGTGTAGCGACACAGCTAAAGTGTGGTGGACTATTTAACAACGACATTATTGCTAATTGTTCACAGTACGTGTCAGTGAACGAATTTTAAGAATCGGTTAATATTTGGCGAAGATATGTAAAATGACAAGGTGGGACGTTTTTTTGGGACACAGTGTACAACTGTTGCACACTGTTGTTACGCTGGCTTTGGATACCAGAACTTATTTTGTTACGGCTGGCAGTACAAGTGTATCGCTGCCTCCACGACTCTGCATCTGGCTACCAGTCCTGGCATCAGATCTGCAGTGCGTGTCACACCTCAGCGCACGTCGGCGACTGCTCCACAGCCCTGTAGATTAGCCTAGAGGGCCATGACTGCGCTCTTCTACTAGGCCTACATCAGCGCTGGTCGCTGCACGCACGGTGCGTTCTACTATTGGTGACCGCACCTTTCCAGCGACTGCTGCATCGGTCTGGAACAGTTTGCCGGAGTCAGTCCGGTCATCGCCCTCGTTGAAAGTTTTCCGCAGCAGACTGAAAACCGATCTATGACCAAGAACGTCTCATTGCACTGACTACTATTACGTGACTTCACTGTTTAGGCTTATTGCTACGTGTCCTTGTAGTCTTAGGGATTTAACGCCACGCTAAAGTTTATTCGTCCATCGTCATGATCATCATTATCAACTGATACGTAACAGTTGTACAGCAGTTGTAGATATAGGCACCGGCGACCTTTAGCTCATATCAGCTGTTGGCTACTCTAAATTTGCGATTTTCGGTCAATAACTCGCTGTATCTCAGTAACGGTGCGAGATAAGGCTTAGGTTACTATTAATCACTAATAGGAAATCGTATACTGGCTTTCGATTGGCGCCGAATTCAATGACCTTGAATGACCTTGATGACCACTATACCTACACTAGGCTACACAGTGGCGCAAAACATCAGTGCAACATTTTATTTTCATTCCTTACTCCGTCTACATCAGTAACAGAATAGCATACAACTAATCCAAACCCGTTTTGCCATAATAATCTACAAAGATAAAAAGGATAATTCAGCGAACATTTGCTTTTTTCCTGCACCTTTCTCTGTGCTGCGTTTTATTCATAGACCTAACGCTAACGAAAGTCGCTCAAGCGGTATACTAGCGTTATTAACCGCAATGCACCGGACGATTTTCACAGTGTACATTTTTACGCGCGAAAGCAGCTATGCTTTCAGCCCGTCTTAGCCATCGCTATTCCGTCTGTCTGTCTGTCCGTCTGTCACACGGGTGGATCAGGCAAAAACGGTCCAAGCTAAGATCACCAAATCTTCACCATCAGCTGCCCGGAAGACTCTAGTTTCAGAAAGCGTAAAGCTTTTCCATAAATTCGAAGGGGGTCACCCCGAACAAGGACCCTAAATGAGAGGGAGTGGTCAAAATTTGCGATTTTCGGCCAATAACTCGCTGTATCTCAGTAACGCTGCGAGATAAAACCTAGGTTACTATTAATCACTAATAGGAAATCGTATACTGGCTTTCGATTGGCGCCGAATTCAATGACCTTGGATGACCTTAAAAGTCAAAATAAGGATTTAGATTTTTCGGGCGATTTCTGGCTGCGACACAAAATCATTCACAAGGTGGCGCCACGGTACTGGCGTTTGTGGCGTGGCGTCGTTGGTAACGCGTTTCGGCTGAAACGAAGTTACTCTACGCCGGGCGATGGGTGACTGCCTGCGGGCAGGAACTGCTATAGGCTTTCGCGCGTCCCGTAAGCATTAGCTCAAATTTCTTGTTAACTATGACATCAGTGTTTGTCTCTCACCTGACACGGGTGCGTGTGATGACGACGACGCCGATGACGACGACGACGACACACGCGAAGACACTTACCGCTATCACTATTATCATTCTATCTGCACATCAAATTCACAAACCACCTGAAAGTCGAAGACATCTGAAAAAAAACTCGGCTACAGACATTGGAATGCAACATTCAACTAGAAAAGCAAAAAACAGTAAACTTGCCAAATTGAAATATGTGCTGTTACCTGGGAGAAATGGCGCGTTATCTGGGCTTAAAGTTGACGGCGAGGATAGTGAAGTCTTGGTAACTTTTGACTGTGTTGTAGTCGTTACGGCAGTGCTTTTTGTTGTTGTTGTTGATCGTGTTGTCGTTGTCGTAGTAATAGCTCTAGTTGTAGTGTCATTTTCAGTTATTGATTCTAGTGTGGCTGCGCATAAACACGTATTATCAGTCAATAACCTACCTGTGTTAATCGTCTTGGCTCAATCGATAAAAATAACAACACACGTTATAGAATCATAGAAGAAACAAATCAAATTACTTCAGTTTTATTTGCAAAACCAAAACAGTTTGAGCAGTTACGAACTGTTACAGTTTTAACAACAAACAACCATAAGTAGTTTTATGCCATAAGTTTAACAAAAATTTTACGCTTTACGTATTATCCATTACTTCAATTTACTTGTAAAAACAAATTGAAAACGTGCCTGATCAAGTAAGTGAATATGTGAATAGTGCAAACTTTTGACTTTATATTGCTACAAATACTTGCTACAATGATATCGCAATTAAACGTAAATTGTACATATTAAAACTAAAATGAACTTAACTCTAAACTGTAACATAGAGTACAATGTAAAAACATATGGATTAAAACTACAGTGTATGAAGCTAACAGTTCATATCACAGAAGCTTTGAAAGTCTACAATAAAAAAGTTTTTGTTAAATCAGGGTTGCAAATGTGCAATACTTACTCCAAATATTGTATTTTAACGTACTAGTTTGCTGCAAAAATTAGAAAAAGTAGGCCCTATACTTATATAATAACGTAAGTCAGTTTCATCCCATTATACGAGTATACATACTGTAAGAGCGTGACATAAATTCAATCCCTTTCAGTAGTCGAAAAGGAATAGCGGCTGACAGTGTAGCAGTTGTTTGCCTTTTTAAATCCACCTTCCGAATGTGTCTAAAATGGGAAACATCACAAAACCGTGTATCCGTCATGATTTATCGGCCTCAAGATGTCAGCGTTTAGTAGCTTAGCTTTCTTTTGATTGGGTTGCGAATCATCAGTTGTAATGTGCCGATATGCACACATAATCAGGCATAGTGACATAAGTGGAGGTCGTACAGTGTTATAAGTAACAGTTAGAAATGTATCCGACATAGCAAAGCTATTGAATAACAGACAGTTAAACCAGTTAAAAACAGTCGAACAAATATGCACACCGCAGCTCGCCCGCAACTTATATCTATGTCGGAGCCCGCATTTTTGTCTTTTTCTGCTAGACGCGGCTTAGCAGAAAACTAAAAAATGGCACCTAACGGAGCGTGCATGGCGACAGATTTGAATTCAACTGTAATAAAATAAAGTTTTAAAAACAAAACGAAATAAACTAAAATTATAAAATTATAAATTAAAACTAAAATTATAAAAACAAATGGAAAGGAAAGCAGCATCGCGTGGCTTTTATTTTATTTCAGTTCATTTCTGTCTCATTGAACACAATCATCTTAAAGTTGTTTGCTGACAATTTACTCCTGCCCTGCAAAATTCTTGCGCCGATTCAAGGTTTTTCTGCTTTTTTCGTTTGCGAGTTATAATCCTGTAATGGACAAACAGACAAACAAACAGACGGACAATCAAGACCTGTAATGCGGCCGCTTGAAACAACTGTAGGCTAGACCTGTACGTACGTTGAAGCCCAGTCAGTGGTGTAGATGTTGCCGCCATGGAGTAGAAACGCGTAATAATGAGCGTTCTTTTCCTCCAGCACAATCCGTCGTCCGCTGCCGTTTAGATACGACGTCTCGATCCGATCAAGTCTTGCGTCGCCCCAGTACATGGCGCCCGCTGACTCACAAACAACACAGAGATTATGCTGCAGGCTCTCTACACGCGGGCGTTCAACAAATTTTTACGAGAGTTGTTAAATTATTACTAACATTATTAATGTGTTAGACGACTGAAAATCATACACTGTCATGTACAGCGAGCACCATAAAGGTGGGGTTTCAGACTTCGATACATATAATAGCTACTGAAGGTCAGATCATTATTTGTATGCAGGGTAGTGCTTTAAGTCGTGGGTAACTTACCAGTAACGTGGTAAGTTACCGGTAAGTCATCGTCATCATCATTCATCATCATCATCATAACGCGTAGTCAGCAGTGAACCGTTGCGCTCTCCACTCCTCCGGATAATCAGCGGTTGTTTAGGCCTTCCGAGCAGTTAAACGTGTCGCTTTCAGAACGTCACGTAACCAGGTACATCGCAGTCTTCCTGGCTTTCTTCGCCAACCAGGATGTGGTACCATTCCGGCATGTGACTCAACCGATGCATGAAGGACGTCATGTGCTGGAGTGCATTCTGGTAGGCGTCTGACATGTCCGAACAGAGCCAGCTTTCTGTCATTGATGACTGCACGTACGTCTGGTAAACCTGTCTTTACGTACCCGAGCAAAATTACATGAGTCGCGACCAGAAGCGCTTTACAATCTCTGATTGGCATAAGTTAATAATACGGCAGCGCACTATGCGGCCATCCATTGCCCGCGTAAGCAAACAATTATTGGATTCGCAGTTTGCAGCTAGCAGATACCACACTAGGCTTTATGATTTTGGTTGTCAGTAACGTGTGTAAGCCACTGTGTGCTCTAAATTACTTCTGCGATAAAGAGCAATAAATATGCAATACTGACATTGTATGTGGCATGTATTGGCTAATTATAACAGTTACCTGTAAAATCGATTGCTAAGGCGTTTGGCCAGTAGATGTCAGCACTGACAAGAGCTTCGCGAGCTGGGTTGACTACTGGGGAACGATAAATACCCGGACTTGATGGATTCCAGTCTGTCCAGTACAGAATTCTATACAAATATACACACGTTATGATCGTTTTTGCAGTGTGTCCGATAATCGATTTAAACTGCAACATTAAACAGTTTCTGCTGTTTCAAATCGCGACTTCATTGACAACAATAACGCGGTATTCCAATAACCTACCTAAAACTTATAAGAGCCCAGATATCGCTAAGTAAAGCCCACCGTGTTCTACTATCGCCATTTAAATGTCACTTTGTAGTTTTTCAAATCGTACTACTTCCGGTATCAGTAAATAATGAAATAAAACAGTTTCCACGAATGTGATGTAGAGGAAGCTTTGACAAACTAAAACTACAACATACACAGTTCATGTTCATTATCACGAAAACTCATTTCATTAAACAGTGCGAGATTTTAAGCAACATCTAAGCCTACATGTCTTTTGTCTTGTCTATTTTATCCTCGTTGATGATGATCAAAGATCACAGAGCAAACCAAAGTACAGTGACGTATTTAGGATTTGGCAAAGAGCGCGAGCCTAACGGGGGTCTGGGGGCGGAGCCCCCAGCGGGGTCCAGGGCAGAGCCCCTGGTCGGGGGTCAGGGGGGCGAAGCCCCCTGAAACTGAAACACTTTTTGCTTTTGAACGTTCAATGGAAGCCGCAAATTCGCCCATTTTTTCTGAAATTTGGAAACGCAGAAAATCACAGCGTCATATCAAATGCAATCTCACATGGCGATTTTAATCGCATATTGTATCGATATGAAAAAACCGTCAAACATTGTTGAATTTTGCAATTCTTGCTGGAAAACGGCAAAAAACGCACCTTTTCATATAAAGTCGCCTTAAAAAATTTTTATGGTCGGGCCAAAGG
>Ga0209367_1005784_pt1 | contig 17115 bp, 8 predicted proteins | sample WorMetLIZISLAND2_FD_187412 | JGI IMG/M metagenome (GOLD analysis project Ga0209367, IMG submission 187412) | Marine gutless worms symbiont microbial communities from Max Planck institute for Marine Microbiology, Germany - Olavius geniculatus... ... | reverse complement strand
TCTGAATACTTCATTTCATGAAGACGTGGCACGGCAACCATATTAACTTATTCTGTGAACAGTTCTGATCCAGAAACTGCAACTTTCGTTTTGCATAAAGCTACTAAAATTGAATGTTGTTTGTTTTTACAAGAAAGCCCAGCTATCGCTAGGGAAGATGTGCTACAGACTATATAGTTCCTGTTGCACTACTGACCTTCAAGGTCATCCAAGGTCAATAATTTTTATATTATTTGAAAGCCAAAATGTGATTTCCTGTTAGTGATTAGTAGGTAACTTGGCGTTATCTCTCACCGTTTCTGAGATACGGCTACTTATAGCTTGAAATTTTCCACTAAAAATTGCGGCCAAACCGCTGCATATGGAGACATGGTTACTATTGACAGCCTATAGGAAGTCGCCAGCATCCTATCCGATAGTACAATCGCCGACCCTCTAGGACTTACCGTTTTGTCACAATACCGCACGATTGGCATACTATAGTGCGTTATGACTTTTAAAGGTCATCCAAGACCAATGATTTTCATGTCATTTAAAAACCAATGTGCGACTTCCTATTAGTAATCAATAGCAACCTAGGCCCTATCTCGCACCGTTTAACCGCAATACATCCCATTGCTAAGTTATCGCTGTGTTCTTGCAGGGCTGATACTGACTCCGGCGATCTCGGCTAGACAGAGGAAACAGACAATCGCCTGTAAGTCAGCCTGCTCATAGTAAACATAATACGAGAAAAGAACGAGAAAAAATTTTGGTAGAATGTAATCGAAAAACTTCTTATTGGCTGTAATAGCAAGTTAGCAACAGTAACAACAACAACCAGAGGAATAATAATAGGCCTGCTTAGTAATATTGTTATGCTTTCTTACTGTCTTACAGTACATTACAGATCGCTTGTGCCAGTAACGGGTTAATTAGTTCAATGTTTCAACGTTGTTCGTTGGCGATGTGAAGGGTACCAAATTTGTGTAAAAACTGCTGCAGTAATTCCGAGGGTTTTCCTTTGAGTAACTCGACTGGCCCGGATTAGCCTGCTTTTCGCTAGGGAGGGGAAATGTGTATTTAAGTGTGTTACAAAAATGGTTTAATCTCTGTGCGTGAGGACTAATGATACATTTTGCAGGTGGAAGACGATAGTGTTGTTTTGATTATAGTTAGAGTGTACAATAATGGGTGTTTCTCAGACTGTCGTCTGATACATAATGATGTGCAAAAGCAAGCATATTATTATTATGTGGCCGTTCGTTATTACGAGTATTATTCGTCCGTCCGTTCATCTGTCTGTCTCTCCGTCTGTCGATCTTAACGCGAATACAAAAAGTCGTGAAAAAAAAACAAAAAAATGGTGTAATTTTTTTACAGCAGAAGTAGCAGGTGTGCCAATTTTCAGTTCAGTAGATTGAAGAAGGTCAGGATTGTGGTTAGGGTTAAACCAGCGACACACGAGCCGGGCATCCTGGCCGGGCACCCGGCCGGGCACCCGGGTTCAACGACACACGAGCCGCTTTGACCCGGCCAGGACACCCGGCCCGGTCATTTTGCTCATGTGTCGCTGACACCCGACGAGACAGAAAAAAAACATTAATTTGCATTGCAATGCTTTTTTCTGGCCGACAGCCGGGCAGTCGGCTCGTTTGTCGCAAGACTCGGATGGCCGGCCGGGCACCGCTCAGCGTAGAGTTTTATCTCAATTTACATACTTATGAATTTGAACAGTGCGTTTTCGAGGGAAATTTGATTTGTTTGTAGGCCTACACTTTACATGTCGTCTAAAAATTATGTTGTCCTATTCTGGGTACCCATACTTCGTACGTACTACGAAAGCTGCTTTCTGGGAGGATCGAAAACGTGTAAAAAAGTTGACAGAATTGTATCAATCACACATTTGCCTGCGGGATAGAATGCAGATCGCAGACTACAAACATATTGCAATAAAGAAGATAGCCAAAGAAGAAATTGAAACGCACTTTGGACTTTTAGGTGACTTATGTGTCATTGTGTTACATATATGACAAATGTGAAATAATTATTAAAACTTCTTTGCTGACGACGGCTGTCTCCCGGCCAGGTTGCCCGGCCGGGTACCCGAGTCGTGTGTCGCTAGGGCCGGACATCCTGCCTGGATGTCCGAGCTTCTCTGCCGGGCCGGGCACCCGGCTCGTGTGTAGCTGGCTTTAGGCTTGCGCAGTGCAGTGAGCGAGTATGTAAGTATGCGGACGGCCGTATACTATGCCGGCACAGGGCCGGCATTTTCGCTTGCTGAAAGTGCTTGCAGCTGCAAAATTAAATTGCTAGTTACTTCCACAAATAAATCGGTTGTGTTTTACTATATACTAGTGATGGTGCTGATACTGGTAATTATTAGGCGGATCGCTCTTGCAGCGCAAGCGATTCCGCCTATTCAAATACATTTATGCATAAAGTGGTCTGTCGTCTGTGACGTTCATGCCCCCTGCTTAAACTGTTTGACGGATTCAAATGAGATTTGCTAGGCTAACTTGTGGGGTTTAATGGCACCTTGGGGTCCTGACTGCCAAGGGAAGGACAGATTTGGTGGTCAAGCCCATCATGCCCATGTAGTGATTTCGAGGTTCTGCCAACTGACAATCTTAGCAAGGGTAAATTGAGAAGCATTGTTTTGAAAAAGTTTTATGCCATGTGCAGTAGTGTTTAGATTGTGGTATAAATGTATTTAGTTCATTTCTGTTTTTACTTTTCTTTTCCTGTCTGTCTTTTGCTCTGTTTGTTGTGTTGTCTTACTGACGAATAAACGTACGTATTTAAGGATCATACCGCCTCTAAAACATGCAATTGCAAATTGCAGTTAAACCGTCAGTGCTATGCTGCTACTTGGCAAATACAAACAAGAAATTTGTTGCACTTGCTTGAAACGTCTTTACGGAATTTAGTTCGTGTCTTTGTTGTATGTAGATCTAAACGACGGGACTTGGCCGTCGGTTGGTCCACTGCTAGTGACAACTCAGTCGTCTGGGACGAAGGTTTTCCGCCACGAGAGCGGAGAGCAGCCCTCGTGCTGTCAGGTGTCGTCTCTTAATGAAAACAAGGCAAAAAGCATCTTCCGCAAGTACCCGACCGGAGTCATCAAATATCCTTTCCACGTTTGTCTGTTGTTTGTATTCCGATTGAGATGAAAGTTGACAAACCGCATCTACACCGTGTTTCGTTAAAAACGTTACCCGTTAGCCTATATTTCTCAGTCCTTACATATGTTTCTGGGGTAGGTAGGCCTAAATGGAGTACCGGTCTGCCTGGCTAGGGTTATGCCGGATGCGTTCAGCTGTGCCGGGTTGCAGGTAATACTGTGTCATTCCATAATCCATATGGCACATGACGCTCTGTAGCTCTGCCATACGTTTCCTCAAAGAGCTATACACAACTTTTAATTCTTTTTATTTTTAGTCATTAGTAGAAAGATTACATTGAATTTGTGGGTAACCCTAATGCTGCACCACACACTGGGGGTCAGGTTTAAATGGAATCTTTGCTTATTGAAATAACGAATTAATTATTGATTTGTGAGAATCTTTAACTCAGAGCCTCACCCATACCGAGCGTCACCTGATGCGGACCTACCCGGCTGGCATGAGAATAGACTCGTCCAACTTCAACCCGATACCAATGTGGGCTTCTGGCATTCAGCTGACAGCGCTAAACTACCAGACCGAAGGTAAGAACTAAGAACTGTTTGCTGTTGACTGATCATATTTTCTTTGATGATCATTTATAGATAAGATATAGACTGTGTGTCAAAGTTGTTTACTTTGCCTTATCAGAGTTATAACGAATTGCAGTGACAACTAGATTGGTCATTGTTTTCGTAGTTGACACTAACTGACACAAAGACTTTACATTATCTCCTATGTTTTATGTTTGTCTTTTATACTCAATTTTTCTAAAGGCCAGGAAAGTGGCCTGGACATATGAAGGACGACATAATTACGAGATTTATTAATGGCAAGCAGGTGGAAAAAAATTAAGAAAAAAGCAGTCGAAGAGATGGGTAGATTGTGTTGAAAAAGACCTTAAATCGAGCCAGTGTAACCAGGTTCGGGAAAACATTTAGAAGACAAGGTATATCACTGAGTGACGTTTACAGAGGAAAGAAAACAGTGTTGGTAGCACTGGCAACTAAAAGCCTAAAAGCAGCTGGATGAAGTCTAGATCTTATCATCTTAAGCACAAATCTACGTATACACTGTATACCTCTGTATATATGTGCTTATAATATATCACTGTATATTTTAGAGCTATCAAATTAACGCGTTAATTAACCCGATTATAAATGCGTTAACTAGAACAAACTTACTTATTAGAAGATTTGCACGGTGTACATCAAATGTTAAAGTGAAACTGTTTCGGTCGTTTGTCTTGTGTTTTTATGACATTGCACTGTGGAATAACTTTCAGCAGGCCAGCCTTAAAAAGCTTGCTTCTGGTTATGTTAAAAACCTGAGACTTTTTGGATTTTCCAAATACAGCAGTGTCACTGCGATGTTAATGCAATTACGTCTGCCAAGCTTTGATACTGTATTGCATAATGCCAAAGTGTCATTTTGTGCCAGACTGAAGTGTGTTAAAAATGGACTGTTTGATGCTCTAGGCTTGCATTAGTGTAACTGTGTTTACTGTTTCCATGTTTCTTTCTGTACTGCTTTAATGTCTCTCTGTCTGCATATCTGTGTTTCTGTCTGTCTTTTTCTCTGTCTGTCTTTTTCTGTTCGTGTTTATGATGTTTATGGGTCTTGTTGCCTGATACAAATAAATAAATAAATAAATAAATAACGGCGCGTTAAAAAAATTAATGCACATGCGTAAATTTATTTAATTTACTAAATTCTGTGAAGCAAAAGTTTCAATATTCCGTTAAACTGTGGTTATTTGACAATCGAGTGAATTCAAGTAACTAAACTGTATAGTTGTCGTTCCATCACTACTGTAAATAAATATTATTTAGATGACAGGCTAATAGATTTTTATGCTAGCGATGACATCAGTTATTGTTGAAAAATGTGTTTCTGTTTGCTTTTTAACTCTCTATATTTTACAAGCGGCGCCCCCCAAACGTCGCAGGGCCTGGGGTAACTTTCCCCCTACTCTCCCTTTCGACGGGTCTGGGTGCGTTAATAACGCGTTTTTTTTAAAAAAAAAATAGCGCTTCAACAGCCCTATATATTTTATTTTACATGTGCTAGCGCTATTTCTCTATCTGCTAAAATTGTACCGAGCATGTTCGATAGAAGCTCGTTCGATTTGTACAGTTTGAGCAACGCAACTGAACTGAGATTCCAGTTCATTTCAGTTCTCTCGCTTGTGACTGTGTGTGTGTGTGTGTGCAGATACGTGGTTGCATATCAACGCGGCGATGTTCGAGCAGAATGGACGATGCGGTTACGCGCTGAAACCTCGCGTCATGTGGGACAGAACGCACCCGCTCTACAATCGATTCAACCCGTTCGACAAAGACACGTTCGGCTCCAGTAACCCGGCAGTCTTCAACGTCGTCGTCAGTCTCTTGCTCTATGTTTATTACTATTGTTCCTAAAGGCACAGGATATTGATCCGGCAGCCGTATCAATAGCTGCTAGGCTATTGATACGGCTGCCGGATCAATATCCGGTCCTACCAAGGACGGCTATTGATCCAGCCGCCGATTTGAATGGCTTTAAACGGTTCGTGCAAACACCGAATGTTGCTCATAGGTACTCCTAAGGCCGTACGAGTCCCTGCGGTGGTACGGTTAGCATCGAAGCAACTGACGATCTCAACGGTATTACGGATCTGCCAATCGGCCAACCACCTTAAGCCTAGCAAGTAGACCATTGTAGATAGCCGGTCGGCAAGTTTTTAGCAGTGCTTGCCTGCAGGAACCTCGAATTCACCACCCATGCAATCCCTAAACTCTACATGATAATATTCACACAAATTATAGTTTTCAGCTGCGTGCATGTCTCGATGTCAATCAGTAAGAAGCCCAGCAAATCACCGGGAAGTCCCGCCCACTCTGCCAGAATATAGCTTACAGGCGACTCGACGCGTTTGACGAGTGGTGCCTTCGTCACATTCGCCACGTATGCTGGATGTTAAGGAAACGGAAAAACTCACGTAGGCCTAATGCTATGTGTTTGTTTCAGCTGATATCCGGGCAGTATGTTTGTCCGTTGAACCACTACGCCAGTCCTCAAGTGGAAGTCCAGTTGTGCGGTATTCCTGTCGACTGCGCCAAGCAGCGGAGCAAAACCATTTCACGCAATGCTGTCAATCCTGTCTGGAATGATCAGTTCGTGTTCCAGGTCTGACAACGCTTCTTGCTTACTACTGGGCCTACTGCTACTGGGCCCAGGTGAACTCAGTTTCCAGGTCAACTCAGCCTGGCCGTCCCTTCGTGGGTAGGCGCAATGAGTAAACGTTCTTGTGCAACTGAGGCTGCGGCGCATCGTGACTTATGTGTAATTGGTAAGTTCCTGTAAGCTGTGAATAGTAACCACGTTTCTGTCTGCAACGTTTTGGCCGCAATTTGCAATGCAATTATGTGGGGGAGGCGCTAGAAGTTAACGTTAGCCTATGTAGCAAGTAAAATAAGTAACTGCGTTTACATTTGTTAGCTATTCGCGCAAGCAGTACAGTCGGATTCCCTTAGCGACAGATAAGCTTTTTCACGTTTGAGAGCTGCAGCCTGTCAGTGCTATGCTGAAAGCAGCCCGAGTTCATTGCACATACTTGTGATTCTCAGCGAATGACTTGGCGTGTGTATAAATCGTTTATAATAAATAAGTAAATACATATGCGCGACTGTTGTTGACGTGGTCAGGTGATGTTCCAAGAGTTGGCGTTCGTGCGGTTCTGTGTCACGGACACGTCGGGTAACCACGTGACAGCACAGCGAGTCATTCCACTCAGAAGTCTACGACCTGGTTAGTAGGCCTACCTTATCTTTCTCGCCTTACTTTGTCTATAGCTGGAGTATCAAGTTACCGACCACCAAGCGTGTCCTTTTTGACAGCACTGATTCGCTGTTTTTGATTAGCACGTTAGTCTTTTTGATCAACGAAGTTAATCGACGCTGGACCAGATTACTACTTACGTGGGTGACGCCGTGACGGTCGGAGGATGGGTAAAAGTAAACCGCCGCAAAATGTATCCAGCCATCCGGATCCACTCAGCCTGGCCATCCGTCTGTGGGTAGCACAGTGAGTACCAACAAAGGTGGGGCGTGAACAAGCACTCCGCGAGACACACTACACTGTATCTGAAAAAAACATCCCTGACATTTTCGACTGTCACTTGAAAACCAGTTGTCAGATTTTGATAATTTTTGGTACTAATATTCACGACACAACTTGCCATCAAATGATTTTTCAGTTTTTCACCTCAACTACTGTCCGCTTCTGCACTACCTATGGAAAACAGATCAAGCAAAATAATTATACCTTGATATACGCGGAAAACCTGAAAAAACATATCTGACTTAATCGACCGTAACTCGAAGAAAGACTGGCAGATTTTAATAATTTTTGTAAATTTTTCAGAAATATTCGTACCAAAAATTATTAAAATCTTTTAATTCTTATTAAAGTTACGATCGAAAATGTCGGGGATGTTTTTTTGAGACACAGTGTATAGTCCCGTATCCGAAACGGAGATTAGCAGCGCTCGGTGTGCCGCATGGCGCGAATGATTTAGGTCTACGTTTATACGTTTTTTCATCAGACTGACGCCATTTTTTCACATGCCATTTCTTTTTTCGGTATTTTTATATCGGTATTGATAGACAATGAATAAAACAAAACAACGATGTATTTTTCACTATTTTGGTGCAGAAGACGTTTACTTGTTCCACAAATTCGTTCTACCGCATGCAGATTTAACAAGGTAGTTCATAATAAAAATAGCATCAATAGTTTATTTGACGCAAGAATTTGAAAAGACATTAACCGAAAACTTTAACAGCAGTAGTTAAACGACGAATCGACTTGGTAATGTATCTCTACATGTGATGTTTAATGAAGACATGATCTGTATGCGCAGGATATCGTCACGTGCAGCTGCGTTCGTCCAGCAACCAGCCTCTGGACCTGTCCACACTGTTCATCTGCTGTAAGCTGGAGGACGACTCATGGGGCGTTCACACGCCTGAACAAGGCGTGAGCGGGGCGGTGATGGGTGACTGTCGTGCGGGGGTGGAACTCGGCGTGTCTTCAGGCAAGAGATCCGCCACCGCACGCAGTGTCACCCCGGCGACCGTGCTACGCCCTCGCGACGACAGCCAACCAGCAGGCTTCGACAGAGAGGTTCGTCATATTAAACAAATAAACAAATAAATACGTAATAAGTTAATAAATCTGGAAGACTGATGTAACGACATACATACCCTCCAGAAATCATTTTTATTTCGTTCATTAGTTTTTTTATTCATTTATGTATTTCCAACAAATGTCGTAACGCATTTGCTGTTAAGCCTACAAAGTGATGCAAAGTGAATGAGTGATAATAAATAAGCGCTTTTTCGTCGCCGTTAAAATTCGGCGTGCACGGCAGACACGTTTCCACTGTCTAAGCGCGCACCGTGACCATTCCAGGCGTATTTTTTTCAACGATTGAAAACGTAGATAAATAAATAGCTGTGCTGCCCTGAAGCTTTACAGCCATCTTTTACGAAATCTTCTTGGAATAGGCGATAAGTTTTTTTTTTGTTTTATTTGAACACATTCAGCAAGTTTCCACTGTCTAGTGCCATCAGTTTCGTCATTCGTTATACATGTACGTCAGCTAACTAACATTATCAATCATCTTTGCCTTCAGCACATGCAAACCATCTTAATCTGTTCATTTGTGTTGGTAGCCAAGCTGACCAGTCTCAGCAATTCTTGTTTATATTCAGGCGGTTCCGCCGACCCTTTTTAAATGTCAACACTGATATTCATCTGACCAGACCGATGCTTTTTTTAGTTCCGTCTAACTTTCGCAGCCGTCACTCAGTAGGCCTGTTATTTAATATAATATATGTCACGTATTATCGTGCACATTTCGTTTTCGTAGTGATGTCGTCTCTGTGAAGTGAAGCACTTGTTTGGAGTTTGAGTTTTAAAAAAACTATAGCTTAACGTTTATATCTTCATTTATTTAACTGTTGTTGTTTTCTTGTTTCTGTGATGGATGGTGTTATGTGTATTTTTTGCCGTTTTACGTTACTGTGGTTTACTTATTTTTTGGTACGTTTGTTTTTGCATGTTTGGTGTCGCGCGGTCAATAGCCCGATGTCCTTCGTCCGGCTGCCGCTGCTGAAGTTACGACAAAAAAATGCAGTCGTGGTCGTCGCCACCAGTTTATGTCCAGCGTTCGCGCCATTGTCACACTCCGTCGTGCGGCCAGCAAATCACGGCGCAAACTACAGCGACCGTGCGACGCCAGCGGCGGCGGCAGGTACAGTCCAAGTACCTTCTACGAGAAAGTCATTCCCGTAGACGAACAACCGCCCACTTTCAGTGATGCGGCGAAACCAACCGTCGACGACTGTTGCAGTCTGAGTCTGGACAGACGGCGCTACCGCAAGAACAGTTTCACGACGCGTGCCAGACGACGGTCGTGGAGGACCGTCCGCGCGTCAGCTGTCTGGAATAGTGCTTCGTCGAAGAAGTTGACCGACGAAGTAGATTGGAAGCAGCGCTATCAGAACAGGTTGCGGTCTTTGGACTGCGTGACGGCAGCGGGCGTCGAAACCTCGCCCTCGGAGGACAGTAGATGCGTCAGTGGTGAGACTTCGACGGAGGAAGTGTCTGGAACTGAGGACGACTCGCATTTAAGATTGCCGGAAGACGATAATCCACCAGACGACGTGAATAAGACAAGCATCAACGCCATAGTTAGTTTGGCTAATGTCGGTACGCCGTGTTCGACGTCGAACGTCGGCTTCAACGTCGATCACGTGACCAACGAATCAGTTTCTGGTCTGACAACGGAAACAGTCGCCATGACACGCGAGGAGTCACGTCCGCAGTCGAGCGTCATCAAGTTAAAGCGCTACGTCGGTCTATTGAAGACCGAGGCCATCGACCGGCGAGCCGCGTGGGCAATGAAGCGATTCCACACGACCTCACCATCACCGATATCAGTCCACCATCGCCCTCTGACTCTGAAAAGAAGTCTGAGCAACGACGAAGACGTGATACGTCGAACCAGCGACGGGCGTTCTCCAGTGGTTGATGCTGGGGCGGCGTTCGATGATCGTTCTACTGACAACGGTTTTAAAGAACCGCCGACATGCTCTTTGGCGTGTTATCAACTCGATTTTTCTGCTAGAGCCAGTCACATTAATGAAAACGGTTTAGACGTTGTATGTACGTTCGATCGAGAAAGGACGGACTTTAGTTTACCCTCGGCGTCATCGACCACCATGGAGATGTTGGAAGACTTGACGAAAGGCGTCGTCGCGGTTGACTATAATGAGCTGCAGACACCGCTGCCGCCGGTGAGTGGGTCGACGATGTTATCGGAGGAGGAACTCGATCATTTTTCAACGTCTGGTAAAGAGAAGGTTGACCAACAGGGGCAGCAGATCAGCGACGAGACGAGGGTGAAGGTCGATGTGGACCTCTGTGACAACAACGATGCGGATAATAATGATAGGGATGTTGATGACAATGGTGATGATAAAACCAACTCTTCTCCACACATATCTGGCTCCACAGACAGCCAGCTATTGTCAATTCCCAGTTCAGTTTACGACTCTTTTACCGGGAACCAGCAGTATACTGAAATGATGATGATGTCGCCGGACGTAGAAGAGGACCTGCCATATAACAGCTCATCTCCAAACATATCGGGCACCGCAAGCAGCAGCCAGCCATCGCCAGCTTTTAGTCCAGTTTGTGACCCATTCGGTGAGAAAGAACAAGATACAGAGATTTTACCGTCGACGACGACGTCGACGCCGTTGATAGACAATTTGTTACGTAACTTCGAGCGAACTGCGATCAGTCTAACCGCTGCCGTCAGACCGAGAGAGCGACTAGTTTCAAGTCACGATGACGCCGATGTTCTTCCGAGTTCTGCTGCGCGGCTGTCAGATGACAGCGAGCAAACTGATCAGCAAGATGCCGAGATGACGTCGCCGTTACCCTTTGACAGCGAGACGCAAACTGTCGCTAGCCTCAGTCAGCGGCGGCGTTCGAGTCCCGATGATGTCGGCACAGTTCGAAGTTCTGTGGCCGACAAAGACGGCGTCTGCAGTCCGGGGAGCTACCATACATCGTACAAAGCCGGCGGACAGAACGAATTAAAGTCCGGACCTGCGACGCTTGTTTGCTCTCCCGGTAACGTCAAGCACCTCAAGGATATGTTCGAACGCGGAGGAACCCCCACCTCGCCGCTTTCTGTCGTAGAGTCCAGTCCTGCCGTAATCGAGACGGTCTCGACGGTCAACGCTGGGATGATAAGCTCCCATGCAGTAGATCCAACTGTTTGTGCGAACTTTTTTTCTTCTTCGGTGTCCGACGTGGCAGTTAACAGCGGCCTTTCGGAGGTAGGAGTCGGCAATGAATGGCAAGGGTCTGAGAATAGATATAGGCCATCCACTTCATTATCTGAAGATCCTAGATTCATTTTGTCGACTGAACGAGAAGCAGCCTCGTCCATTGTCGTACAGTCTAGTTTTGCCGTTGTAGAGACGGTCTCGCTAGTGTCCAACGCGGCAGTTGACGACAGCTTCACAACAGCCGTGGGAGGCCGCGGCGACGATGAGCGGGAGAGGTCAGAGGACAGACACAAACAGTCCTCTTCATCAACCGATGACGATTGCAGATTGAGTTTGTCGACGGACACGCGACAACAGATGAATCTGTCGACATCTGAGGTACCTTACCAGATCTTACCAGAACCGCGAAACCACGTTGAACACTGCTACCAGCTGTCTGCCTGCCGTGCGCCGTCCGCCCACGCCAAGTCGGAACTGGATCTCAGCTCCTATCTGGACGATGATGACGACAACGATGATAGTCGCCTGGACTCTGAGGACCGCTCCAAGCTTCGTCGTAGGTCGAGCGTGGGCGACGATCTACCACGCCGGCGACGGCGGCGCAGGCGGCGAGAGCAACATCATGAGTTCTGTGTATTTGTGACTCGTGAACGGGATGAGCAAACTGAAGCATCTACGCCGCACCGCAGTATGTCCGACGCGTTGAGATATCAGAAGAGAGCGCGTTCCCATGACAACCTTCTGACGACGACTGACCGACGTCACGACGCGTTTGCGGCCAGTCAAGGCGAGGAGGCTGAGTGCAGAAGCGACCTCCTCGCAGTGTGGTGTGAGACCCACGACGACACCAAGACGGCGGCGGGTAATTCGTCCGCGTGCGTAACCGTCATAGCCAGACATCGGCCAGCCCACGGCGCCTACCGCACACCGCGACGGATGCGTTTTTCTAAACTTACCGACGACTCGGCGGACCAACAGACGACGCTTTTGACGCACAGAACGTGCCGGCAAATTCCCGGCATTTGCGGCGGTCGACTGCAGACCGTTGAAATAGCCCGACACATACCCACATTTTTCTAATCAAATATAATCATATCGATCAAATCAAATACCGTACGTTTAATTCGGACAACAATGCTCCATACGTTAATGATAATACTAATAATAATACATTATTAATTAATGAAAAGTAATATAAAAAAACACACACAGACAAAAATATTAGATACTGCGTGATCATTAGTTATTTATTTATATTTTTTATTATGCTTAATGCGGATGAACCAAATCCAGTGAAAAATTTAGTTGTCGTTAAACGCGTAGTATGTATTATTTATATCCATTTGACTCGTATTTAATATGTTTAATAATCTAGCCAACCAAGATAAACGTGTATGTTATTAAATTAATAAGTTTAAATTTTGTAAATTAAATATAACTACTAACAGTATATTTAATTGCTGAGATGGTATGAGCTTTAAAAGTAGATGTCGCTGCTGAGTGTACTGTGTATACGTGTCTTTTTTACTACAGTAACGTTGCGTTTATTATGATGACATTTGCATAAATTTACAGTAAATAACATCTATTTACAGGTTGCTCAGCAACAACAATTTTATTTAGCTTTTGACGATTTATTTTTTCGTGTTTTGTTTTTTTCTACTTTCAATTGTGCGTTGAATTATGTCGCGTTTGTCAGTTCTTCTCAACGATTTGTAATACTTAGTTCACCGCGTGCGGTATTACCGATTGTGTGCGTGCGATTAAAAATTATCCAAATGAGCGATTTATTGCAAAATGTTGAATATGGCTGTCTTTTACACTTTATATCATGCACCTGAGAAGGTCGTGTTTGCTTGCCTACAAAGAGCAAAAATAGTTGTCTGAAGTTGCAACACATTTAGGCCTATTATTAAACACACTGTCTCCTGCACAGTTGTTTTAGGCCATTTACAATATAGTTTACAGAAGATTACGTTAGACGATAATGCAGTCTTTGTTGTTAGCTTATCAACCAGTGCTACGCACAGGGTACCACAGTGTTGCTCTTTGTGTCGCCAATGTTTCTCTTCGTAGCTTTTTATAAAAAAATTATAGCTGCAAAACTATAGTGACAATAAAACGGTCCTAGGTGAGACACAGCAAGAAGTACTCGTAGGCCTACTTTGGTTTGCAGCGTGCAATAAAAACATAATCAGTTCAGAAATGTTTCGAGCAGTTTGCTACAAGCCGAATTAGCTAAATGAGCAAAGACACGACGACGATAGACAAATAAAAAAATAATTCATGTATCGATGAGATTAATTATCTGAATTAAATCAGTCTTCGATGCAACTAAAATTTGAAACAGCTGCAGCATCTTCCAAATCAATGAACTAAATAAACTCTGGAAGCACATAATACCATAGCCACAATGGCAGTACGTAATTATTGCATTGTGTCCACCCACGGCGGAATGGTCAGGCTGAATCGTGTTGCCTTGTCTGTGAATCTCCAAGCACTGTGCAGTCAACTTTGATGGCGACTTAGTGCTTCGATATTTGCGTTACGTTTTTTTTTGTATTTCTAAGCGGATGTTTATCTGAAACTTTCTTACGAATTAGCTACCTTTTCGTTTTGTCCAAATTAATTCTAACTTTCTGAATAATTAGAATCAGCAGAAAACGAACAAGCAATCAAACAAACTTCATATAACATAACATAAACGTGTTTATGTTTTATCAATTAGTCAGTCAATCAATCAATCAAGTTATCTTAAAATGGCCGCACTCGGTGGCGTCGTGGCCGGGAGATAGAGAAGGAGACAATTGCCCCTCTTTAAGTTTTGTACTGTCAGAAAATTGTCAGAATATTTTCTTGCCGGAAAGTTTGCATCCAAAAATGCAAAATTCAGGACTGAAAACTCCTACTTTCTAAAAAAAACTGGGGGGGAATTGAAATTCTGCGCTTTCATAATCTCCGGTGTCGAAAATTTGCAGTGTCGGTCGGAAGATTGCCCATCTGCTTTTTTAACCCACGACGCCACTAAACTTCTAAATTTGGTCGAATTGGTTGCACTATAAAGCTGCTTACAAATGAAACATCGAAAATTTCAAATATATTCGTGAAAAGTGGACACTCTTCGAGCGTCCTCGATGCAACAATGTAATGTGGATTGCGGATCTCGTCTGGGTTGTATACTGTTAGTCGTCGGTCGGAGCGTCTGGTGTCGCGACTACTGTGGGCACAGCCACGGCCAGCGTCAGTACAGCCGGGGCTAGTAGTAGTAGTGGTGGGGGTGGTGCAAGGAGAAGACGTAGACGTCTACTGGTCGTCAACGTCACCAACAGCAACTGCGGCATCGATGACTTTGTAGTCTTGAACGTCACGCCCGACACCACCACCGCCGACGTCATGTACAAGGTATATATAGGACCTACATTTGTTAGGCCATTGGTCTTTATCCGTAAAAATTATGGGGGTTCTAATCCCTAAAAGCCGTAGCCTGTAAAAATTAACCCTATAACCTTAACCTTATTTTTTTCAGATAACGGCTTTTGACGAATAAGGGTCTAACATACGTTCAGTCGTGGTTTCCATTTACCGCAACGCACGCAACGAACACAGGAAAGTACGCAACGCACGCAGCTGACGGCACGGCCAAAACGCAAAGATAGAGAAGCGGTCGTTGCGTTCGCTGCGTTACTTCCGTTGCACTTATTACGTTTTTTTGCCTTGGATGGAAACCACGTTTAAGTTCTATTATACATTACACGTAGACCAGGGCTAGAAAATTGGTTCGAAAAAACAAGGTTATAGCCTACGTTTGTAAAAAAAATTTATCTAAACCGAAAAAAATCAAATTTTAAGGTTTTGAAGTTGGTTTTATTTGTGGTACAATATTTTGTATTACAAATCAAATTTTTGCAGAACATGCGATTTTGCCTATTTCTGCACATTTCTCCGTAGCGTGGTCTGTCGTCTGTCTGTCGTCTGTCTGTCACATTCGTGCAATCCGCTTACATGTTTGACGGATGTAGATGCAATTCGGTTATTGCGTTAGACAGAGGTTCTCGACCCCCAAGAAAAGGAAAAAATACCAAAACGTGCAGTCGCAAACTGAAACCAAACCGTCAGTTTTATGCTGCTATTTAGCAAATACAAACAAGCGATTTCACTTTTTACCAAATTATTTTGGTCTTTATCTATTATTTTGTTACCATTGTTATCATAAGCGTTGGCAGAGGTTTTCTATTTTATCATAAAAGGATATTAGGCTTTAGTTTGAATATTTATTGAATATGCTTTAAGTTAACACGCACCGCTAATGTGACTGTGTGTATAGACGCTGTTGAAAACCGGAAGGTCGGAAGAGCCAATGGAGAATTACGTTCTGATCGAAGACGTGCAGAAAAGCTGGGACCACAGAGAGCTGGACAAAGGCGGAGGAAGTCAGCGCGTTATGGACGCCGGAGAGAGTGTTCTTCAGGCGCAGAACAAGTGGAAAGGCAGCGGACGGTTTCTACTACGAAAGAAAAGCGCCGTACGTTTCAGCGCATCTGTATAGACCAAAGATCACCAAGTTCAATTTGTTCAAAATGTGTTGTATGCACAAGTAAACATGCTGCACAACAAGCTTTAGGACATTTGACAAATCTGCAAATAAATTTTTTAAAAACTATACAGCCAATTGTAATTGTAATTGTCATTGTAATCATCATCACCAATCGTCATCATTCATTCGTTCGTGGTTTATTGGTGGCCAACATTGATGGGCATGCGCCTTATTGGCCATCATTCTATATGCTAGTGTAATTTGTGAGTGATTTCGAAAATAAACTGTATTTTTTAAGCGATAGTGTAGGGTGAGCCAAAAATGACACCCCTTTAATATTCGAATTTTCTCTTTTGTTAGATTTATTATATTTGCTATTTTGTTTGCTCGCGTATTATTTTCATTGACGTCGTTTTTCGTCTGCGTAACTTCCGTTTTTGTGCGAATGAATTGCAATTTTGTCACGACGGTTAGATGAACACCGTTTGATTTACAATCTGTCTGTAAAACGACTTGCATAAATTCACCTGACTGACGTTAAATGTATTGTAACAGGATCAAAGCGGGCGAGTTTGGAGTAACACGGCCCCTAAAGAAGTGAAGGTAACGTTGTATTTTCTATGCCGTTCTATTTTATAATATCTAATAAAGCCGTTTTCGCAGTATACAGCATCATTTTCGGATCGGTTTTTACGGATTAGACTAACGAGTGTACTGTAGTGACAGTGTGATACAGTTATCAGCCTACAAACTAAGTTTGCAGCAAGTTGTTTTGTGTTTTGGCATCCATAACTTTTGGTCATTTTTTTGTATTTTAGGGGTTATTTTTGTTTTTATTAGTTTAAAAAAAGTAATTTCTAGTTGCTGTCTTTTAGCAAACTGTATTCCGAAAATATCGAGCTTCCGTCATATTTTTACGTTACTGCTTGTCGCTCCTTTCAGTCAACGATTTTTTTGGTTTAGTGTAGTGGCTAACGTTCGCCGCTTCGAATTAAATCAATTTGCACTTTTTAAGGCACGCATAACGCGAGGTAACTGAACTGAACTGAACTGAACTGACATGGTTTAGTTCTTGACGAACTGACTAATG
>Ga0209367_1005783_pt1 | contig 17117 bp, 9 predicted proteins | sample WorMetLIZISLAND2_FD_187412 | JGI IMG/M metagenome (GOLD analysis project Ga0209367, IMG submission 187412) | Marine gutless worms symbiont microbial communities from Max Planck institute for Marine Microbiology, Germany - Olavius geniculatus... ... | reverse complement strand
GGGGAACCCCTGCACCCAGTGGCACGAAATTTTGTCACGATAAACTAGAGACCTTGGGGCAGTCCACGGTGAAGATTTCGTGATCCTAGCTTGCACCGTTTTGATACAGCTCACGAGTGTGACGGATGGACAGACGGACGGACGGACGGACGGACAGACGGACGCCCAGACGATGGCAAAGACGCTCGAAGCATTCTGCTTTTGCGCGTAAAAATGATGCAACTTGGACTTTAACTGTACTGGTAGTGTTTGTTTTTTTTCCAGTGCTTTTATACTGTTGATTCTGCGACTGCACCAGGCTTGGTGGGAGACATGGTCCGACTGTTAAGTTTCATTCGAACTATGATACCTGTTGAGTTTCGTGGAAAAGATTGCGGGCTCCCCCTGGACTGGGAATAAGAGAGATTACCAGGTGGTTTTTGGTGTATTTACGATTAAAAGTTTATGGCTTTGACTGACTCCTGGTTGGGTCACTTTCAAGTGGTTACTAGTTAGATCCATGGGTGACTGCCTGCGGACAGGTGAACCACCAGGTACATGTATAATCAACACCATGGTCAACTTAGCCTTTCATCCCTTCGGGGTAGGTAAATCAAGTACCGGCCTGTCTGGCTTGGGGTCAGTGTGGGCACTTTGCTTTTATTGGGTAGCAGGTAATGTGGCAAGTGATGCTAAATAGCTCTGAGATGGCTTTTCCATAAAGAGCTATACACTGTCTTTAACCTTTGTAATCTAGTACCAGTATTAGTTGATTATTGCCACTGTATCATAGCCGCTGCACTCCGACCCCCAGCTAACTGAGGAAACTGGCCGGACGTTCAAGAACAGCCTGGCTCAGAACAGTTGATGAAAACTTCCAGCCCCATAACTTTGGAGTTTACACTGCCTGGAGGCAGGCCAAGAATAGGGCCGTCTGGCGCCAAGTCATCAGCTTGGCAACGCTCTGACAGAAGTTTGCCATCAAAAAGAAGTTGAGTCTTGGGGTTTTGTGAAAGTAGATAGCAAAGCTTGGCTGACTGCAGTCATTGGTTGCGGATGCAGAGTGAAAGTCCTGGAAGTGTTGAAAGATGTGGACGGTGATGTAACGGCTGCCCGGGTGTACTTTGTCGACAGTGGACGTCGTACTAACAGTCTCTATCATCGTGACAACCTGATCGTTCTGCCCGATCGCTTTGCCAATGTTCCTTATCAGGTGAACTAGGCTTAGGATCGATATTTTATGTTTTGTGTTTTCTGTATCAAGTTTTAGCTGTAAAGATTAAATCCTGTGTTTCATTATTGTGCATTTATGTGTGCATTGCCTGGAAGGTCATCCCCTGAGATGACCTATTATGTGTTGAGCGAGACGTTAAACCTCTACTCACCCCCCCCCCACTCTCACAAGCATTCCGTTCTAGCACGATGATATTTTTTGGTCATATATTGGTGTTGTTGCTTATTACAGTAGACTGCTGCCATAATTGCTTCAAAGTAAATTTTTAGTTTGCCATCGGAGCTCAAGAACACATAACTGACTAAATTGGACATTTCATCAGCCAGCTGAAGACGAGATGTTTACATGGAGCTACTATGCATTAGCACGACTCTCATAACTTCTGTTATAAGACATTTCACGTACAAAAATACTGTTACTGAACTGACCTGAACTGAAGTGATAATAATAATACTGATTGTTAGTAACTTATGTATTTGCATACTGTCTGTCAAATATTTTAAATAGCAAGTTGATTGTTATTTGTAACAAGAAATCTGAGCTAATGCTCACAAGATGCACGAGAGCCTATAGCAGTTCGTGCTCGCAGGTAATCTTGGTCTATGTCCATCCATTTAGTTGCAGTTCACTCTTTTGCAATCTAAAATTGCCAAAAAATCACTATAAACCTTTATTTTTAGGGTTCAAGGTAAATCAAGGTCATCAATGTTGACAATCCTTGTCGCCAGTGCTTGTTATGTTAAGCAGCATGTCTGTGCCTATCTGCAACCATTTTCACACTAGTCAAGCCAACAGGATATCTGGATATCTTCATGTGTATGAAGATATCCAGACTGAAGCCACTGATATCAGCCACTGAAGTGCATATATCTTTCTGTCTGTAGTCTGTCTGTCTGTCAACCCGTATGTCTGTGTGTTGTAGGCCATTGAAGTATATGTCTGCCGCCTGCAGCCAGTGGATGGAGATTTTTCGTTCACAGACTTGGTAAAATGCTTTAACATGTTAGTATTCTTGCTCCAGAAACAGTTCTGGATTTCTTTTTATTCATACAAAATTCTAATAATCGTAATCGTAAATGTTATGGTGCCCTGTCTACAGCGATGAAACTGACCATGTATCATAATGTCCATAGTTGTGAGAAAGGTAAGTCTTGAGAGCTTTGCAAAAGGTCAAGAGCAGAATAAAGGTTTCTAATATGGGAAGGAATTTGGTTCCAGAGAAAGAAAGAGCTTGTTTCCCAAACTTAATTTGTGTTTTCATGGCATGTTAATCGTTCTTCTTTTATAAATTTGCCAGCGACATTATTTACTTATAGATATCTTTATTTTGCCTCATGGGCATCCACAATAAAACTGTAACAAGACAAGCATGCACACAAAAAGAAACAGATTTTTAAACTAGAAATTTGGGGCAAAGCCCAACGTGAGTCCGCCCGGCGCCATAAGTCTGATTGGGGGAAATTAGGGGGGCAAAGAGGGGGGAGAATTTCCCTGGCATCAAAGTCACGTGGCCCGAACTCAAATGCATTCGCATACGTCAAACGCGCTTCGTCGACTTAGGATAGGGTATTAGCGCTTATAACTTGGTTCGTAGTGGATGGAATTTCACAAAATTTTTTTTGTTCAACACCGAAAGGATCGCTCTCGTCAACGCCATTTAGATTATGTCGTTATCTTCATCAGTTCCAGAGATATTTGTGCTCAAACTCGAAAGTTGTCGTAAATCGCATCGATTTTTAAAGTTTTTTGCCCTCCCAAATTTTAGGGTTGCGGTGTCCCCAAAATTTGTGCTTGCGTTAACACCCCAATATAGAGACACGTCAAGTGCCAAAGTTTCGTCGGGCTACACCCTTTAACTTCGAAGTTATAAGCGCTAATTTATTACATTTTAAGCCAATTTTTGACCCCCCCTTTGAAAAAAAGTTGTAAGGGGGGCCCCCGTTCCTGGTGGGGGGTGCACTAGTAAGACTTGGTCATTCTCTAGCGCGTGTAAAAATTTGGGGGCACAGCACCCCTAGGGGCCGAAATATGGTCTTCCAAAAAATGCGACTTAGGGTAGGTCAACATTAACGCTTATAACTTCGTTCGTAATGGACGGAATTTCACAAAATGTTTTTTTTTCAACGCCGAAAGGATCGCTATCGTCAACGCCGTTTAGATTATGTCGTTATTGTCATTGTTTCCAGAGATATTTGCGGTCAAACTCGAAAGTTGTCGTAAATCGCACCGATTTTTTAACGTTTTTTGCTCTCCCAAATTTTAAGGGCGGGCAATGCCCCCAAAATTTGTACTTGCGTTAACACCCCAACATAGAGGCACGTCAAGTGCCAAAGTTTCGTCAGGCTACACCCCCTAACTCTGAAGTTATAAGCGCTAATTTATTGCATTTTAAGCCAATTTTTGACCCCTCTTTGAAAAAAGTTGTAAGGGGGGCCCCCGTCCCCGGTGGGGGTGCGCTAGTAAGACTTGGTGATTCTCTGGCGCGTGTAAAAATTTGGAAGCGCAGCACCCCCTAGGGTCCAAAATATGGTTTTCCGAAAAATGCACTTTGGGTGGGTACGATTCAACATCGAGATCTCCAAGGTCACTGGACCAAACTTCACCGGACTTGTTTCGCCTAACGCAGGAGGAATCGCGATAGACGGAATGACTATCCAATTTTGAATATCTTCATCTGTTTCGGAGATATTCGCCGCCGAACTTCGAAGTCGTGCAAAATTGGGCCAAATTTTGCATGTTTTTGGCCCCTGAAATTTTTTTGGGGTGCGCCGCCTGAAATTTTGGACTGGCATTATAAAATAGGGCCTAGTACTGACCATCGTGCAAAATTTCATGTCAGTCGGCCCACGCATCTCGGTGATCTCGCGAGGACAAAAAAAAACATCTGCAGTAAAACTTAAGTCCGCTTCCGCAAGCTATCGCTTACGGGAGGACTAAAAATAAAAGAACTGTAGAATGCAACCAAACACACACACGCATACACACATTTACACATACACCTATGCTAAAAATAGAGTTCTGAACATGCATTAAAAGCAGATTAGAAAATCAACAATCGTCCAACAACTGTTCAATAAATGCGCAATGTTTTCCTTCAGTCAGTTGTTTCATCCCATCAAGCTTCACACAAACTCTGAAGTAATCCAGTCTGCTGCGATCACATGCACCAAATATCTTGTACAAAGCCCTGTTTATACAACTCTGAAAGACACGAACATTGGCTGCAGGTCACAATGTAGCTTCAACCACATAAAATAGATGGTAGACAGTAGGATTTCGGAAGTTCAATAGTGACCATTTCCGAGTTTGCATCTTTGGATTTGGAGTAAATACAATTAGACATATGATAAAACTTCAGTCTCGGGTTGCACTGAGAACTGCGGAAGATTTGCAGTAGATACGTGTACACGCAAATACTCAGAAATTCAGAAATATATGACCGACAAGTCAACTTGTGGAGCTCAGGCTAAAGCATTGCTTACATGAATTCGACTTGTGACCAGCATTGGTTATCAGTCTTAAGACATGTGTACGGAGTGACGTGATTTAACCGAAGTGAATGAACTGACATGGTGTAGTTTTTGACGAACTGGCCAATGGGCAGGCAGTAATGCATTGCATTCGGCACCATCTAACGGCGTCAGTATCTATGTGACTACAGCGACGTATGCAGCAACCAATGACTGATGGGTTCACTCATTGGCCAGTTTGTCAAAAACTAAACCATGTCAGTTTAGTTCAGTTCGGTGACGTCACACTCTTGTGCTTTTATTGATCTCAGCTGATTGCCATGCAACAAGCCACCATTTGCTGCCTGTGCTAACAGACAGTTGGAACAACAATGCAGGTAGCAGACGTACCACTTCCCATTTGGCCACATTAGAACTTTTATCTAACTGATTACCCAGCTGTGTTAGTGCTTTTTATTACATGGCTCGGGTTTTTAAAGATTTAAACTTACCAGTTTGCTAATATTGGTATACGTTATGCTATGGGGTGCAAACAGAAACTGATATGAATCAACCAGGGTCGGGCTTTTAAACGGTCTATCTTAACCCTAAGCTTACTGGAGGACATCTTTATTGGTTTTGTTGTACTAGAGGGGAGGGCAGGGAAGAGTTGGGCTTGACTGTTAAAAGGGTTAAATGATGTGTGTAGCTCTTCATGGGAACCCATCTCAGAGCTATTGAGCATCACCTGCCATATATGATTTGAAAGTTTTCCCCTGCCATTTCACACAGCTGAACATACTGTGCCTTAACCCCAGCCAGGCCGGCCAGTACTCGATACAACTACGCTCAGTTTATCTACTCTGGAGAGATGGAAGGCTGAGTTGACCTTGGTGGTTGTTTATAATTACCTCCACCACAGAGGTAATGTTTTTGCCAGACTTTGTCTGTCTGTCTGTCTGTCTGTGTGTTAGCGAGATAACTCAAAAAGTTTTGGATGGATCTTTCTGAAATTTTGAGTGCATGTCGGGGAATGGCAAAAACTACAAGTGATTCAATTTTGGGGGTGATCCGGAAGGAATCCTGGATTTTGGATCACTTTGAAATTTTTGTTACCATTGCTTTCAGTGGGGCATAAGGGAAACCACTGCAAAACTGAAGATGGTGTTGCCACCTAGCGAACAACATTGCCTTGGTGGAAGTGTGCGGGCTCTGACTGCTTTCTAGTTTGAGATGGTTTGCCCATTTGCAGACTGTCACCCATCCAAGAAGTATAATGCATGATAATGACCCATCCGGGAATCAAACCCTTGGTCCAACATCCTAATTGTTACATCACCAAGCCGCTTGTGTCTCAGTGTTGCTGTGTATTGTTGTTTGCAGGCTAATGGCTTCATCGCCGAGAAGATTGAGGCCAAGATGCTTGAGGGCAACATTGCTTTGAGGTAATGGAATATTATTTTTGCACTTATTTGTTCTCGTGGTTTGTTATACGCTGTGTCTAGAAAAAAAGTAACCCCCTAGACATCGTATAATAAAAATGTCAAATGTAAACAAATCTGAATAAGATTTCGTACAGTTACTTTCCAGTAAATTGTTAAGGCCACCACCAAATTTCGTTGAAAGATATTATTTCTTAGCGAAGTTATATTATTGTTGACTATTGATAACAAAATATTTCTGTTACCAATTTGGTGTTACCCCTTTGTTACTGTACATTTGTGTTTCTCCAACAAAAAAACATCTGATTCTAACAAAATTCTACATCAATAATGCATTATGTGTTGGCACTTGAAGTACCAAATTTCAGTTAAATCTGCCAAAGCAAACAACAGCTTTAGTGGCTTTTGTGAGGTCACCCCAAAAACTTCAGTTTCAGGTCTTTGTGGATAACGTTAAACACAAAGACTTGAAACTGAAGTGTTTTGGTGTGGTCTCACAAAAGCTGTTGTAACTGTTGTTTGCTTTGGCAGATTTAACGGAAATTTGGTACTTTATTTGTCAATTGATTTTGCATTATTGGTGTAAAATTTTGTAGAATCAGATGTTGTTTGCTTGAGTTATGAGAATGTACAGTAACAAATGGGTTTACTTATGTAACGCCATATTAGTACTGGATATACTTTGTTATCAATATTGAACAAGTAATAACTCCGCTAGGAAATGATATTTTTTTAACGATATTTTGTTATCCTTTTAGCAATTTATTTGAAATTAAGCATACAAAATTTTATTTAGATTCATTCAGATTTGACATTTCTATTGTACAGTATCTAGGGGGTTACTTTTTTCCTGACACAGTGTAGAGCAGAGTGTAATGTTGAACAGTGACAGTTGTCTCAATGTTAATACAAACTTTTTAAAAAGTTGTTTGTTAATTGGTGCCCTTAATGATATTGTGTGATTTGTCTTTGTCTTTTTGTCTTGGTTTTAGTGTACTTCATTTACTTATTTTTATTATTATTTTTGAATTGCATTTCTGAGTTGCATTTTTAATGCCTACTGCTTATGTTGCATATTTTTGTTACACATTTCAATAACAATTATCGTTATCGTTATCGCTACGTTCACCACAGTAGTGAGTGTATTATATTTTGGGTCTTATGGGTCGGGAAGGACGCAACGTTGTACTTTACGTTCGCGCGTTTTGCAGCTTTGGCAACACAATGTGGCTGGACCCTCTAGTTCAGAGGGAGTGGCTGCCGAATGTTGAACAGTGGGTGCAGAATTTCAATGTCAGATCACTTCTGCTGGAGCAGAGCTTTGCAGTCGCGAATCCACAGGTATCTGTTTATGTCTCTATCAGGTGTTTTGTGGTTTGATGCGGAACATGGCTTTTAGCCGATCGTATTAATGGCCGTGCTTATAGCACACTGTTGTGTTCATTGTCTGTCTGTTGTCTGTAATGCATATTTTGTGGCTAAACTGTATGTCTTACCGAAAACTGACTGAAGAAGCAATCAGGGTTGCCTGTTTGCTACCCTGTGGTACCAAGTAGAATCTTCCCTGCAACACTTCATTCTTGAAGCAGAGGTACTAACTGCACCAAAATACTTACTGGTGATATTTTGAGGGTGCGGCCGGGAGTTTACATTTGCCACTCATGTATGTAAGTAACAAATTACGTTCACATTTGCAGGTTTTTAGATGCAGGCACTTTGGCTCTTCCTAGTGACAGCTGGGCTTGTTAACTGATTTGATTTATGATTAAGGGTTAGGCTAGTTCTTAGCTGTTAACCAGTTGGTCGACCCAGCTCATTAATATTCATGATTTTTGCCTGCCCTGGGTGACGTGCCACGTGATCAGCATTGCCCAATAACGAAGCATGCTTTTAAACCGGTGTGGCTTTGTAGTGTAACAGTAGCATGTCGAACTAATGATGGCAAAGTTGCGGGTTCGACTTCTGTCCTGTCCACTGCCGGGTAACAACCGTGGGCAAGTTGTAGATTCACATGTGCCTCTGTCAAGCAGTATACGAGATTGGGAGCTGTCCCTGCCACCCATGTAACTGAGCTGTGTCTGCAACTCACTGCTGGCTAAGGGCCATTTAATCGAAGATGAGCATCAACAATGAAATGGCCGTGTGGCACTGTGGCTGTGTGCTCAAAGACTGCAGTTGTCCGCAACATTTTTTTTCACAGCACTTGGAAAATGTAAATTCCGTTGCTGAATATTTGCATATGTAGCATTACATGTCATACTATGTCGGAACACATTTTTATACTAAACAAATTGAGCACCAGTTCAGTGCACTTGCTCATTTCTGTAATTTACCTCTGCTTTTGATTATTTTGTTAGTTGCATATTTATGTTGAGTATTAAGACTTCATTTACATCACGAATGCTCAAACTTTCAATTTTGCTGCTAAATTTCTTCAAAGTTGTTTTTTAAGGCTCAGATTTAGCGTTGTTGGATAAAACTTTTTCGACAACCCAAAATTTTGCCCCCCCCCCTCCTCTGACTTCTTGGCCATTACACCACTGCTTTTCAGTGACTGCTGTTGTGTGGTTTTTAGCACATAGAACATCTGTATAAGATGTGTGAGGGAACTAACGTTCGACTGCCTTTTCTCACTTCAGCCGAGTCCGATCCCAACCACGGATACACGTCAGTCTTGATGATATAATACGTAACAAGTACACAAGTAATTTGCTAAAACGCGGAATCGTTTTTTGTTTGTATTTGCCAGGTGGCAGTAGCAATTTGCAACTGCATGTTTTGGCCGGGTTCAGTCCCCAAATTTTCTCTTCAGCGTGGGTCAGGGATCCCTCCCCATCTGACGCAATGTGTCATTTAACTGCACAAATGTCCGTGCTGGATGGAACGTTAATCTTTCAAACGATTCAAGCAACGATGAAAAACAGATGACAGTCGGGCCACTTTACGGAGATATGTGTAGGAATAGGTAGAATCGCTTGTGCTGTATAGCGATTGGTCATCATTTTTTTTATTTACAGTAGACTTATTTCATGCATAAGATGTGGTGGACTTGTACAAAAGGTATGTCCAGAACGGTATAAGGAGTAACTGTCAAACTACAAATTACACTGCATAGCAAGGAGTACTACTTTAACGTGCATAAAATATTATGTTTATGAGACTTCTAGAATTGTCATTTTTATCACTTAATGCTCGAAGAAGTGCGATTTTAACAAATTTTTGTAATCCAGAAATCCCGGTATTGGAACGCCGCTTATCCCGGGATTTGGGATTGGCAAAAACGGCCGGGATCCTGGGATTCGGGATTCCGGGATTGCAATTTCTAGTGTTGTGGGAACGATACCAGCATATCTGGACTTATGTTAAACTAGCTTGATTTTTAGTGATGTCCATTGTGATTGTACTTTTTAAAGCTTATTTCTACACTAATATTTTTACGCGCGAGAGTTAGCATAGCTACTAGCACGTATTAGCTATGGTGATTCTGTCTTGGTGTCTTGGTGTCTGTCACGTCTCGGTACCTTTCCAAGAACAGGTGAGACAGAGACTTCGAGTTTTCACTATATGATAGCTTAGTGTCTCTAGTATTTCGTGACAAAATTTCATGCCACTGGGTGAAGGGGGTCCCCACAAACGAGGGGGAGAAAGCAGGCATCCCCCTTAAAAGGCATTATTCTACCATTGTTGGCTCGTCTAACGTGAAAATGGTTGCAGATAGGCACAGACATGCTGCTTATCGTAACAAACACTGGTGACGAGCTTCTTAGTAATGTCAACATTGATGACCTTGAATGACCTTAAACTTACAAAGTAGGGGGTTTTGGTGAATTTTTTGGCGATTTTGGGCTGCGATCCGCATTTCAAAAGTGAATTGCACCGAAATGGCTGGAGATAGATCAAGACAACCTGCGTACAAAATTTTCAGCATTGAATGTAGATTTTAGCAATCTAAGTTTGGACCCTTTAGATTCAAGGAGGCCTGTGCACACGGGTGTCAAATAGGGGTACCCCTCTAAAAGTGGTTATTTATCTGCTGTTGGCTTGTCTAGCATGAAAATGGTTGCAGTTAGGCACAGACATGCTGCTCAACATAACAAACACTGGCGACGAGCTTCTTAGGATTGTCAACATTGATGACCTTGATTGACCTTGAACTTTAAATATAGGGGTTTTTTTAGTTTTTTTTGGCAATTCTGGGCTGCAAAAGAGTGAATTGCGATGAAATGGATGGAGATAGACCAAGATTACCTGCGAACAGGAACTGGTATAGGCTCTCGCGCGTCTCATGTTCAGATTTCTTGTTTATGAATGAGAGCTGAAACTTTTTCAGGCCAGGTCAGCTATATACTGTATACATATGATTGACATCACAATTTTGTTTGGTCTCCGACCATCGAAAAGTTCAACCCCTTCCACCCAGCTAATTTTTCACAATTCAAACACTGCGGAGTCGTAATCACCATCTGGTTAACTTATTAGTGGAATTACATTATTCTGTAAATATATTACAGTATTGTGATGCTGTATGTTGTGGATGTATAAATAGCCATGGTGGCCAGCTGGTCTACACAAAGACTGAAAGCCTTCCAGTGGATGGCAGTGCAGTTGATGTTGTTCTGTCTGCCATCGACACACCAACGTTATTCTACGTCCAGCTCACTGCTAACTTGAATCAGTGCGCCTTCCGCTCTATAGTATTACCATTGTCTGATACTTTCCTTCACGTATTACGGCGACAGTACTTGTGAATGTTTAGGGACATTGGAATTTAAGGCAAAAATGGTTTTATAAAACGCAGCAGACTTTTGTGAAAATCACAAAATTTGTGGCAGTGACACGGCATCAAATCACGGGCTCTAAGACTTAGTCTATAAAACTCAACATTTATCACTGATGACCATCATTACGTGCAGTGCATGATTTTCATTTGTGAATTTTTGTTGCTGTGGAGCATTAACTAAAGTGTACTGATAACACTGCACTGTACATCAATGGAATTCCGCAAAATTTATAGGTATTGGACAGCAATCTTAGAGACCTTGTGTAACTACTGCTGACTTAAAAGGCAAAGGTAAATATATTCGTGTTAAAATCACTTTCACTTGTGCCGATTAAAAACAAAATAATTTTGTAAAAACGTAAAACCATATCATTTTGGTAACATTTGACATCATCTGACGCAAAGCGTCGTTTCCGTGATTTTCGTGTTACCGTGATCTTCTGCTGTCCCTATGAATGCTGCATAAATATATATTTTACTTACTTACTTGATATAGTTGTTTAAGTGAGTAAGTTAATTTACAAAATGCCAACTGCAGAAAAATTAGAATGGAATTTGAGGTGCTGGGTGAGTTCTGAGTACTGAATATAAGGTGTAATTCACTGACTGGTGTAGTATGTTCACTTGTGTCGGGTGGCAGGTGAAACTGTCAAATCATATATGGCAGATGATGCTCCATAGCTCTGAGATGGGTTTCCACACACCACTTAATTATCAGTACTTTTATACTTATGTTGCGTATTAACGCCTCTCGTACCTTTCATTCACCATGCTGTCGATAACAGCAAGTCATTACTACCGATTTTTTGTGCGCTCGAACATTAAAGGCATTGGCGACTTCACTTTTTGACTTAGACTTTCGCTGAGCCTTTTCACTGTGCCAAAGCTAAAGCTGAATGCTAAAGTCTGTACTTAGACAAAAGTTCAACTAAACGCTTAAAAATGGCAGAAAACCGATAAACCTAACAGGAAATAAATCAACCAGTTACACTTGGACTTGCGTATTTAATTGCGCCGCGCACACAAATGACGTAATTATGTAACGTCTTACGTCAATGTGTAGCCATCATGGCGTTTATTTTTGGTACCAAACTGCTTTAATTTACTAAACTATTTATGTTAGTTGCCATGTTTTCGCTCAGCGAAATCACTTCACTTTTTGACTTAGAGGTACTTAGACCGAAGTTTAGGCTCAGCGAAAGTCTCGGCAAAAGTCTAAGTCAAAAAGTGAAGTCGCCCAATGTTTGATCTTTTTTCATGTTTTCTCATCTACACTGTGGGGTATAAAAAAACACAGCCAATGTTTTTACCATAACTTCAAGAAGGGTTATCCAATTTTAATAATTTTTGGTACACATATTCATGACACAACTGGCCATCAGATGGCTGATCAGTTTCCCATCTCACCCAACATCTGCTTCTGCACTATTTGGGAAAAACAGAACGGACAAAATATGCATTAGAATCACCAAAAATCTTTGTAGAATTTCATCTTTCTGGATACATGTCCACCAACAGCCAATCAATTACAAGGTTTGACTGTTGTGCAGCAGCACGTCTATTAAATAGCCTAACATTCAGGAATATTGATGAATTCAAGAAGCAATTGGTGAAGTCTGGATTGATCTGGAGCAGAACATTATCGATGCTGCTATCAACGATTGGTGAAAGTGTCTAAAAAGCCGAGCCCTTGTTTTTTGGCCAACATTTCGAACATTTTTGTAGGCAGCTAAAAATGGACAATTAGATAAACTATCAGCTAAAACTATAAAAATATGGACAAAATGTTTGTTTTATGTTTTTTTAAATGCAATAATACCAGTGGTTAAAAATGTAATATTTTGTTCGTTTTCTTTCCCCAGGTAGTGCAAGAACAGACAGTGGGTGAGGTGAGAAACTAAACAGCCATTTGATGACCAGTTGTATCAAGAATATTTATACCATAACTTATTAAAATTGTGTCACTTTTCTTCAAGTTATGATGAAAAACATTTTGGTGTGTTTTTTATGCCTCACAGTGTACATAAGTGATAGCTCCATGCACAGGTTAGAGTTATTCGAAGGGTTGAATCGAGAAATAACCTGCGTTAACTCTTGGCATGCAGCAGTGTGTGCGAGGTTTAAGCCGAGAGTTCAAGCTAACCTCTGATTAGCAAACCCGTGAGTTACCCTAGGCACAGAACAATCGACCCTTAATGTTAAATGGCAGCATGTGACCACGGTGTGTGAATAGGCTGAGACAGCTGAATGATGATGTGAATCATCATGTGTCAATGACTGAACGTGGCAGAAGATTTCAGCTGAGACTTGGCATGCTTGTGCTGGCTAAACTGCCCAAGGACGGCCTGTATGTTTCTCTGCTAATCATTTTCTCAGTGATAATAATTAGGGCTGTTGAATTAACGTGTTAAAGAATTAATGCACGTTAAATTAACGTGTGTTAAAATTGAATGCACATATATAAATTTACTAAATTCTGTAAGCTTATAGCTTTTTGCAAAAGCACTGAGACAGGGACACAGCTGTTGAGTGTTTCTAAGCCAGTCTTGTAGACACACTGAAATGTTGCTCTTCCTGGAAAAACAGAGATGATTTGGATGATTTCAGATGCTTGTCATTGGATTTACTTTATAATGTTTTTACTGATGTGCGTCTAATTGAGATTTTGACGATTTCTGGTATCATTTTATGAATCTTAGAAAATTGTTGCTTCGACCATTACTTGTGTGATTAATCATAATTTCTGCAGTTATTGGTGTGTCTTGGTAGTGTAGCGGTAACATGTCGGATTGGTGACTACGAGGTCACTGGTCGCACCTGGTGCACTGCCAGGTAACAACCCTGGTCAGTGGGCAAGTTATTCACTCATGTGCCTCTGTCACCAAGCAGTATAATTTGGTACCGGCCTCACTGCTGTGAACGTAACAGCAGTATATGGGAGAGGTTTGGCCTACCGCCCATATAACTGAATTGTGTTTGCGCTGGCTGCTGGCTCAGGGTCTTATAAACGGAGATGAGCACCAACCCGAAGGTCACAGAGCTATGAGAGGGCGATGTTGACTGTGGGGCAAGTTTACGTTTTAATGTTTCAGGTGGTATCGTGGCAAAGTGGTGGAAGTCTTTGAGACTGACAACCAGGTGGATGTGTTCTTTGTGGACTACGGAGACTCAGAGATCATCGATCGTAATGATATTCTGCCAATGCCAGTGGTGCTTCGTCGCATGCCATTCCAGGCAATAGAGTGCAGCTGCCTGGACATTGAGCCAGTCGACTCGGACTATATCTGGACTGACGACATCTGTGACGTGTTCTTTGACACTTGGTACAACAAGCACGTCACGGCAAAGGTCTGCCTGCCAGTATTTTTTGGCTTTGTGCTGAGTTCTTCTGTCGATCTCAGATGCAAATATTACTCACGAGTTCACGTGCACTGAGAGAGACATTACATGTAACTTTGAACAAATAACTTTGTACATAGACATTGACTTTCAACAGTGCATATGGTTGCTAATGGTTAGATGCTATAGCTGTTCATGGGAAACCATCTCAGAGCGAATGGTTGTGCTGATGCTGAGACTAAATTTTAAATGATGCCTTTCTGCTTATTTTGCTTGCACAGTCACACACATTCGCAATTTTTCGCACCCACTTACTTACTTCCTGGGTTAAGCATTTCACGTAACAATTTTTTGTGCTGCTTGTAGGTACATCGGACATCACAGGCACAAATAAGTGGGAAGCTGCGTTACGGCTTACAGCTGATCAGCACAACGGCCGAATATGATGTCGACATAGCATGCCACTTTATTGCTCTTGGTTATGCTCTGCCATCCAACCGTCTACTGGAGGTCAGTTCAACGCTGGATGAGTTCATGTTTCGTCAAGAAGTAAGATTATCTTTTTTTCCAATCGACATCCGCTTAATTTGACATTCGCTAAGAACCAAATCCGATTAACTTACAGATTAAAAAGTGAACTGAAAACCGATTAGAAAGATTCTCATCGCTTGGGATTTAAAAAAATATGCCTATTCTTTTGCACTGGAGCTGCCTGGTGTTAATCGGCAATGCTTGGATTAACTTTCCGCTTCTGATTATCTTTCTTCTTATCTGGTAGATAATCGGAAATGTTGGTCTTTAGAAGAAAGATAACATCGAATTCTAACTTTAGTTCATGTTTCCGATTATTTTGGTATTTATTCTAAGAGAAAATGTCGACCAAAACGATAATCCTACTTCTCGACGAAACGTGAACTCACGCACTGCCCCATGTATTGCATTCAATTCTTCACTGTTACATTGAAAGACAATGTGTGTATAAATCATATAATAATGCATAATCATCCAACACTTTTTTCCATTTTGCTTTAGTCTGCAAAAGGTAACAACAGCCAGTAGTTGTATTCTGCAGTTTTTGCTCTTTTTCTTTGATGCAAAAATTAATCTAAAATAATCTGTTAATTTTGGTCACATTTTTAAAATTAATCGACTAAAAAATTTTAATTGGTAGCAGTTAATTGATAGGAGGTTTGTTAACCACTGTGTCATCTATTCTGTGCAATTCTTCACTGTCGAAGCACATACAGAATGATGTAACTGAACTGACGCGGTTTAGTTTTTGTCGAACTAACCAATGGGCAAGTAGGGCGAGCTCATTGGTCATTGGTGGACGTGTACGTGAGCATAGTCATGTAAGCCACCAACGTCGTTAGATGTTGTTTGCTGTAATACACCACTGCTTGCCCATTGGTCAGTTTGCGAAAAACTAAGCCACGTCAGTTCAGTTCAATAACGTTATGTCGCTCAGTACATGTCTCGACAATGAAGGACTTAACGTATATAATAAACCATATAATAATACAAAAATTCTTCGTATTTTGCAGTGGTGGTATGGCAGTGGGGAAGGCAGGGATCAACTGGTCTTTTACATTTAAACCTGTCTAGAAAAAAGTTTGAAAATGTTTTGCCTTAATTACAACACGTGGCAACAAATTTCTCCATTTTTGAAGAATTTGGATCAGAGTTAAAATTTCGAGCACCCGTAATCTTTTAATCTGCAGCCGTGTTCAGAAAATTGCAACTTTTTTCCTGTGCCCTCCCTCAACTTTTTTTTAACCCACAATGCTGCTTGTGTGTTGTGGTGCTGATTGCTGTAGTTGATAGAACGCCAGTTTTGTGTTCAAATGTCACTGATATTACTGCTGACAGACTTCTGGTGGGGCGGAGCTTGCTCTGCCTGGAGTGAATTTGGTTAAGTGGGTTAGTTGAACGAGAGGAATGCAATCTTACTACTGCTACTCTGGTACTTTGACTTTAATGGTACTTTGACTTACCTGATTAATGACTGATTAGAAATATAGCAGTTTGTTGTAACTGCAGTGCTGACTGCATATCTTGATTCATTTGGGACAATGGCATATGGCATTAAGGGTGACCACTTACCTGTAAAATGTGGAAAAGTCAGGAAATCTTAAAGTGGTCAGGGAAAAGTCAGGTTAAACTGGGAAAGGGATTAATGAAAGTACAAACATTAGGCATATTCCCACTATATGGTCTTTAATGTTCTTCTTTTTTGCTTGCCAGCCAGCAGTTGGTCAGTTGGTCCATTTTGCAGATGATCTGGAAGTGTATCTGCTAAATGCTGTGAGTAGTTGTGAATGACGTCTGTGATTCAGGAGTTGTTTGGATCTGATGCGAGTGAATACGAGACACTCGATGAACAGCGTTTGGCTGTGCTGTGCAGAAATCTTCTCAGGAGACGTGTATGTTTTTATGCTTTTTGATTGTGCCGGGGATGTTAAGGCCTCGAGAACTGTTCGGTCTTGAGGCCAAATTATTTGGCCTTACCTTATCTTAGCATCTGACCTCAGCCTTGGCTTCATGGCATCTGGCATCGGCCTTATCGAAATTGCCTTCGCAACTTCGAAAATCGACAGCATACATCAGGGGTACTCAAACGGCGGACCGCGGTCCGCAATCCGGACCGCGAAGGCATTTTCGGCGGACCACGAGTCACTTCTGCGTAAGTGAAAAATCCCAACACAACACACATTTCTATTTCCGTTCTTTTTGTTTTCCGGTTTTGAACGTTAATGTTGTTCGTGTTGTATAATTTGAAGATTAATTTTAATCGGTAATAATCGTAATTATGGCAACAAGTTGCAAGCGCAGGAAGATAGATCAGGAAAATCGATCGTTTCAGACGTCGTGGACTGAGGACTTTTTCTTTGTTT
>Ga0209367_1005782_pt1 | contig 17118 bp, 7 predicted proteins | sample WorMetLIZISLAND2_FD_187412 | JGI IMG/M metagenome (GOLD analysis project Ga0209367, IMG submission 187412) | Marine gutless worms symbiont microbial communities from Max Planck institute for Marine Microbiology, Germany - Olavius geniculatus... ... | reverse complement strand
CCCTTTTTCTCTTCTGTCCTACTCTTTCTTTTATTTCCTCTCCCTCCGTTTAAAAGTAAGACCCCTTGAATCCAGCTACAGGGTCTGGGGAGCGTTAGCTCCCTCAGTGGGGTCTGGGGCGGAGCCCCAGTCGAAATCGAATTTGGTGGATTTTAACCTCTAAGATGTGACATCTGGTGGCAACAGATTTAATTATTTTCTATATAATTAACTGATCAAACCTGCTACTTTGTTTGTAATTACACAATCATGAGGGACGCTGAGTTGGTGCTGCATGCATGGGGGTGCTAAGAGCTTCTCTTAGTACCGGTGCTAAAAAAATCTGAGTAGGGGTGCTGAGCACCCCCTAGACCCCGTCTGGCTACGGCGTGGCAATGGGACAGACACCTCGTTCCACTGAACATATTTCTAGTCTATACAAAGTAACTGACAAAAGTGACAAGTGTACTACCGTAAAATCTCGCATATAAAAATACTATTTTACTCTTATTTGTTCTAAAGATCATGGTGCATATTATGCATAGGAGTACTTGTTCAGTTTCTTTAGCTGCCATGTATGGATATTATGGAATGTGGACTCACTGAAACGACTGTCAGATGATAGCCAGGCCACAAATGACAACAACAAACAAACACACAGTCATGTAACTCGATACTGCAACAGCTTGTCAGTGCGTGTTACACTCAGATGCGTATTATAGTCGGGATTTTATAGTAATTTTCAAAATTCACAGAGCTGCTACTTGCTAAAAGTATGCTATTGTATGGTACCTCACACTCCATGCAGACAAGGTTAAGAGGATCATCAATTGGCTGAGTGTTCTTTTCAAATGAAGCCCAAACATTGCACGCAATTGCAGCCGTTACACGTGCGTCCTTGCTGTCAAATCCAGCATATGCAAGCAGTGCACCATCCTTCTTCAGCAACCTACAGAATAAGCAATGTTATATCCTGCATGTTGGTAACAAACTCAAACTGCACTTTACTGGCCTGTAGAGTGAACAGACAAAACAGTTCTCAGTTCAATGTCAAAATAATCTTTTCCAAATGTGGCACTGATAGAGTACTGCTAAAGGCTCTTTGTTGAGCATCATTTCAGTGGCCGACCAAAAAAGAATTGCACTGCGAGTATTTCTTCCCTGCCTAATCTAAGCTAAGAGAACAAGAAATAAGAGCTAATGCTCATCAGATGCGCGAGAGGTTATGGCAGTTTCTGTTCACAGCTAATATCGGTTTATCGCCATCCATTTCGTTACACTTCACTCTTCTGCAGCCAAAAATTGCATAAAATCACAAAAATCGTCTATTTTCTAGTCTCTATTCTATTTCTCTATTTTTGTCTCAAATTTTGTTGCCATGGCACCAAGGGTCGGTTGTGGTAAAATTTGGTTGGCAGTATTTGATGGCCCAACCCCCAAAACCCCCCCTATAGACACAAAGATCTCACATATATCTCTAGCAGAAGCTGAGTTATAGCCCATTTGTCCAAAATTTTGTTGCCATGGCAACCAGGGAGAGTCCGGGGTAAATTTGAATGACACTGTTAGATTGGCCATCCCCAAAAACCTTACCCTAGAACCAAAAATTACGACTCTATCTTATACACAGCCAAAGTTATGACCATTTAAATAATTGTTTAATTTTCCCCACAGGCACCATCGTAATTTTTTGGAATTTTTTGTATAAATACGTTAAATATTAATTTCACGACATGAAATTTTGTCACAGAATACTAGAAACAATTTGCTATCATATGGTGAAAACCCAAAGTTTATCTCACCTCAGCTTGCAACGGTACCGGGACGTGACAGGCACCAAGACACCAGGACAGAATTACCATAGCTAATACGCGCTCGTTACATGACATTTGGGCGCCATCATTTGGGCGCGACCGTTTCGGTGCCACCATTTGGGCGCTGGGACGTTTGAGTGCCACAGTTTAGGCGCCGGACGTTTCGGCGCTGTGCAGCTTTAGTGCCGTCTCCATCTCTCTACCTTATCTTGACACAATGTCGTCAGCCATGGTAACAGTCGGTGAAAAATAATGAGGGTGGTAGGTCAGTGGGTTTTATACTCCAATCTCATCTATACTGTACCTACGCTTAGGGCGTGACATTTAGGGACCAATCATAAGGCCTTCCGTTAACGTTTGTTTCAGCGGCTGCATGCCATTAGCTGGCATTGGTCAGTAGCCTAGTTAGGCTTATGCGATGCCATGCAGAGACTTCCTGATTTAATCCTTCTCTGCCGAGTTGGTGTCTCAGTAGTCGGCCTGCTCTAATTGACGCGACTGGTCAAGCTTGCTTTAAAGCGACACCTTGTTTCCAGGGATGTGTGACATAGGACTCATTGTGTGGACATGCGGAAATGGTGGCGCCCAAACGGTGGCGCCCAAATGCCCTGCTCCGAGCTACTCCTGCTCTCGCGCGTAAAAATAAGCTTGTAAGCAAGTGGAGTCAGCCACTGCAAGAGATTACATGCCAGAAAAGCGTGAAAATAAACATAAATTTGGCAATTAAAACTAAAGTTCACAGCGGTAATTGCTATGCATATTTGCCAAAATCATAGTCTAATAAAAAGCAAACTGTCAAACTAAATAAAGTTTAGCTGCGCCGTACTCGATCAAAACAACCCCATCGCTGTCAATAATTGAATACGCCACGCCCACCAGTTATCACACAATTGCTAAATTCTTGTATAAATAAATTAACAGCAAAAGTTATTTACAATGTGCTGAGGACGTTGTCAGAGTTTGCTTGCGCTAAAACCTGCGTTAGTGCCCTCGGTTTCAACATTTTCTAGATTACAGAGTACAAAAATAAACAAAAAATGTAAACAAACGTCACGTGAACTTGCTTTGCTATTCAGTAAGTAAGCAAATACCGATAAGTAATTATTTTTAGGCGCGACAGGAGGAACTGTTATAGCACGTAGCCTATTAGAGATGGCAATTCTGTCCGTCCGTCTGTTTGTCGCACGAGTAGATCAGTCAAAAACGGTGCAAGCTAGAATCACCAACTCTCCAATGTAGTTTCAAAATCTGTTAAACTTTTTTTGTAAATTCAGAAAGGTCACGTACACAAGCGTGAAGACTCTAAATTAAAGGGAGAAAAAATTTGCGATTTTTAGCCAATAAATCACTGTATCTCAGAACGGTGCAATAGAGATATGGTCCAGATAACGATTAATCACTAATGGGAAAATGTACACGGGCTTTCGATTGGCACCAAGAGCAATGACCTTGAATCATCTTGAACACTAAAACAGGAGTTTTTATAAATTTTTCGGCGATTTTCGGGTGCGACACACATTTCAAGAGCGAATTGCCCCTAAGTCACTAGAGATAGACCAAGTTGACAACCTGCGCAAAAAATTTTCAGAGTTAAACATAGATTTCAACGGTCCAAGTCTCGACCCCGTATGTTCAAGGCCTGCGCATGAGGGCATCAAAGAGGAGCGCCTCTTCAAAATGCGCAGTTTGGCCCGTCAAATGGTAGCTGATGCGTGATACCGATTACTAGCGAATGTCGATGCAAAAAGTAAATGCTAGCCTTCATTACGATCGTGTCGAATGTCGATTACTAGGATCGGTGAGTTTAGATTGGTTAGCAGTGGGCTTTCATACATGCACCGCTGTCGCCCAGTGTTAGCCGAGCTTTCTTGCAATGACAGTGTCACAATTTTGTCAGCAAATATGTCAACATACGTATCAATACTAAACAACGAAATAGAAGAACTTTATCATTCAATTATTTGCAACATTTCGGTGTCTTAGTTGTGTGTACTAATTGACTAAGAAAGATGCTTGTTTGAGACCCAAATGCGCTAGTGACTTTGGCACAAATTTTCGTTGTTTCAAGCATAAACAAACACTTCACGCACATAATATATTACTTGCAACACGTTGCTAATATCATAATGTATGTACTAAAAATTCTACTTTGTCTATTTTTGTAGTTTGCATAGCCATAGTGTTATCACAATATTCGACTGAATATACAGGGTGGTCCAAAAAAAACCGCACAAAGTTAATGACACCAAGCAGCTACTGCTTTCAGCACATCTTAGCCATCGCAATTCTGTCTGTCCGTCTGTCTGTCTGTCACACGGGTGGATCAGCTTAGAGCGAGGTGGCCAAAACTAAAGACACATGTGTCAAGTTTCTTTCTAATATTGCCTGCCAAAATTTATTAAAATCGGCCAATGTTTCACGGAGCTATTCAAAAAATAAATCTGGCATGTTTTTTATAGACCGCAGTGTCAAGGGTAATACTTTTTTGCACAGTTCAATTTCCAGCGGCAATAACAAAGAATATTTAACTGCTGTATACAAATATTGACTTTAGTCACGTAAGAAATTTCTTTCGGAACATTTTGCTGAAAACCACGTGACTCTATGACGTACGGTTGCAAAATTATGGTGTCATTAACTTTGTGCGTTTTTTTGGGACCACCCTGTAGTAGGCCTAGTAACAATACAGCTCAAGAAACTAATAATCACTATTAGTATTCGTAGAGAGAAACAACACACATTGAACTAAAGGCACCAGAGACTGCAAGAAAATTTGACATTTTATAACCAACATTCCAACAACTACTGGTCTTATGTCTTTTGCTATTAAAAAGCAGCAGGTGATAATGTCAATGGTCGAAGACTAAAATACGTGAGCGAGTGCGGAGGGTTTAATGACCGACCCGACACAGATAGGTTATTTCGAGGATAGACTTTCCAGGCAATGCACATACATACACATAATAATGAAACAGCAAGTTTAATCTTTACAGAAAAACCTAACATGAAACATAAAACATGGAAATGACCTAAAACTAAAATAATAATTGTAAGAACTTGCCATTATAATTGTGCATATGAGAGAGTAATGGCTGTTCTATTAATCTTCCCTGTTATCCTCCAGACAGTCATCTCATAATGAGTTAATGCTGTCTATCAGAGGAGTACAAGAAATTTGAGCTAATGCTCACGAGATGCATGAAAGCCTATAGCAGTTCCGGTTCAGTAGTTTAGCTGAAAATTTGGGTGTTCACGCTAAGTTAATATACAAATACCAAATTCTCTATCTGGATCGCATAACTATTATAACAGTTCCGTGGCGCCACCTTATGAATGATATAGACATGTGTTGCAGCCCGAAATCGCCAAAAAAATCCATAAACCCCCTATTTTGGCGCTCATGGTCATCCAAGGTCATTGAATTTGGCGCCAATCGAGAGCCAGTGTACAACTTCCTATTAGTGATTAATATTAACCTAGGCCCTATCTCGCACCGTTACTGAGATACAGCAACTTATTGGCCAAAAATCACAAATTTTGCCCACCCGCTCTTATTTAGCACCCTCATTCGGGGTGACCTCATTCAACTGTATGAAAAAGCTTTACGGTTACTGAAACTAGAGTCTTCCAGGCAGCCGATGGTAAAGATTTGGTGACCCTAGCTTGCACCGTTTTTGACTGATCCACCCGTGTGACAGACAGACAGACGGACAGACAGAATTGCGATGGCTAAGATGTGCTGAAAGCAGTAGCTGCTTACGCGTGTAAAAATAAATTGCTATACATCAACGCAAAATACCTACACGCGATTGGTACAAATCACGTCACATGACGTTCGCAAATATGCCATAGTCACCTCCTCAGCAACAGCAGTGACATAGTGCCCTCCATAAAGACACTATTGACAATAGTGCTCTCCAGGAGGGCATTATTTGATTGGCATCATCATCATGCCAACGCCGGTCACACCTCATCAACACTCAGGACATCTATGACCACGCTGACGCCGAATTCATGTATTGTGGCTAAATGGTACACCATATGCTATCAGCAGACAACCATGTTTACTTTGTTCAAAAAGAGCATAAAATACCACATATTTTGCGTAGAGGCGTTGAGGTATAACAAAACAAACAGAGACTGGTGTCGAGATTATTATTATTGAAAATTTTTCACCTAAGTTCGTAACATGTTGCCCTCGATCTTCGATCTCGGGTGACATGTTATGCACTTTGGATCAAAAATTTTCAATAATGACCTCAACACCAGTCACTATTTGTATACTCTGCTTTCTGCTCTGCTGTAGCTAGAGGGCCAAATGGCAAAACATCACATCTACATTTAGCTATGGCAAAAGATGTCAGCTACCAGTTTTTTTTTTAAAAATGCTACTTAAATTTTTATTTCATGACACTATGAAATATAGCAAACAAATCTGGATTTTGCTTATTAACAAACTTCACAAGAAAATTAAAACATCCAGGAAAAGTCTGAAAAAAATGCATTGCACAGAAAGTTTCTTTCAATTTTCTTAAAATGTCATTAATAATAGATATGATGTTTTGCCAATATACGACAAGAGTTGCTCTTTATGGGAGATTTTAGACACTGTGCCTTATTTGTGATATACCGCGACTAATATTAAAAATGAAACCTGCATACCATCATCACAACAGAAGAATTTTGCGTACGCTAAGCCAAAAATCCTGGCCATAGAAAAAACTGTTGCCAGTAAAATAATCATTTAACCACCAAAAACAAAACTGTTCATTAACATCGTTGTCATAACTGGAATGAAAAGTCTTCAGATGCAGTACAAGTTACCTAACTGCAACTTGGAATCATTGAGGTGCAAAAAAGCTGTGGTGATGTTAGCTACGTAGCAATGGTTTCAGCATGATGAGAAAACTCGAGCTCTGAATCAGCAGCTGCGACATTGCAAGCCCGCAGCAGTTGCATCAACAGTTCGACCTGACCGGACTTAACGTAGTTCACAAAACAATGTCTCTGTGATAACAGCCGGTTCTCTGTCTTATCAACGTTGCATGCAGATCTGTCGTACAACTGCAGGAAACAGCGTGCAATCCTGTCAATGCAACCACATCAGAATTGCAGTCGATAACTTATTTGTCTGATTTTTTGAATATCTCCATCCGTTCCGGAAGTATTCGCAGTCAAAGTCTGAAGCTGTCCAAAATCACGCCAAATTTAGAATGTTTTGGTCTCCAAAATTCTTTGGGAGCAGGCCCCAAAATTTTTGAACCAGGTTACAAAATTGAAAATGCTCCCAACCATGTGGCAAGATTTCATGGCGATCAGCCAACGGAGCTCAGAGACCTTGCATTGAAAAAAAAGAATATTAAAAACTGCAGTAAAAGATAAAGCCTATCGGAAACATCTGTTCAGGGTGGCCTAAAAATAATCACCCGGATTGAATATTATAAATTATTTAATGACAGCATTATGTTTCATGTCTGCATCAATCACGCTCTAATACAAAAGCAAAATACTAGCACATAAGAACTTCAGAAATGAATTAATCTTCAAATGAGTACGTTAAAGGTAATACATGTAATATGAAACACCAACTTTTCTAGCAATGTCTTCCATGATTCATGGAGATTAGCAATATCACCTAAACCACAATCAAGTCTCACTATTAACTAGAGAGTGCTCGTGACAGTGCATATCTCCACCAAGTAAACTGATGTAAACACAAGGAAAGGGGAAGCAGAACGAAGAGCCGCTTTGCTGCAGGAAAGGGAGGTTAATGTAATAGCCAGCATTGCTGCTTGCACTGTTGGTGTAATGACATCATTGCTATTATTAGTCATCCTGTACAGAAACAAACGGACACGCGTAATGACGGACAGAATGACCAATCTCTTAATTTCCTCCAATGTTCACTACGTTCAATTGGCGGAGATAATAACTGATCATGGTCAACAGCGGATCAAACACAAGACATACAGCCACTCAATAGTTGGTACTAAGTTAAGCTAATGAATGAAAAATGCACAAGACCTAAAAGCTGAAAACAGCATTAAAATGGTTTAACATAAAAATAAAATAAATGCACACTAAAGCCAAGCAAAAAAGTTCTAATATACTGATAAAACACATAAAATTTACACGCAACCAGCCTAATCTAATAGGCCATATTACAAAGTGCTGCCCATCCGTTTTTCTGTCCATCATAAAGTCATAACTAGGGCCCACTGTTTTCCGCGAGTTGCGAAATTTCAAGCCGAGCCCCAGAATTTGCTCTTTTCTATGGAATCTTAATATTTCCGCAAAATTTGGAAAAAGTTAAGAAATGACCGGCAATTATCATGATCGCTGGCTTGATGATGTAATTTTATCACAAAATGTGACGGCAAAAAAATCAAACTTAACTGCCTAAAACTGTGGGCCCTAACAATAGCTGTTGCAATACGGCAAAAAATCGTATGAAGCAAACACAACGCAACGTTACAGATTGCACTTTAAAAAAATTGATAATTTTCATGACTGAACAGAATAAAGCTCAGTTTACTCACAAATGAAAGTCCACGGTCAGCCGCGGAATTTGGACTATTTTGCCGCAGTAAGCATGGAATTGGAATGACCCAACTTGTTTTTGTCAGAACTTCGTCAAATCTCCACCAAATTTAATAATTGTTGGCACACTAATAGCCAAGATGATAAAATTATGCGAGGTACACTCACTGTCCACCTCATATAATTTATGTCAATGCACTACAGCGTAAAACACATAAGCTCCAAATTGTTACAAAACGTGGTGATTATCAGTATCAGATTGCTCACCTTTTCAGTATCAATTTGACAAAGGGTGCCACATGATTTAATAATTTTGTGGTATTAAATATTTTATGCTGAAAATGGCAGACAACAAAATAGCTGACTTATTAGCTAAAAACACATCTAATCCACGAATGAGTGCTGTGATATTGATCAGTTGATCGCTAATGCCGCTATCAGCCGTGACATCACGTCTAAGCCATTGTGTACATTATGGGCATAAATTCTAAAAATTTGGAAGCATGTTTTTACACTAACTTATAATTCTGCTAAATAAATCACTTTTTAGTTTATCATGTGCTTAATTAAGTCGTTAGAACTTTTACGGTGACAACAACTAAGCATCATGCAACACTTTGGAGCATATGCATTTAACACAGTAGTGTGTTGACATAAATTAGGTGAGGTAGACAATGAGTGCACCAAACATAATTTTATCGTCTTGGCTATCTGTGTGCCAAAAATTATCAAAATTAGTGGAGATTTGATGAAGTTCTGACAAAAACAAGTTGGGTCATTTTATTGGCCCTCCCTGTAGTTAGACAGCCACATTTCATGTCATGACAGGCCAACATTCTAAACGAAAAAAGCTCAAATGATAGACTTGAAATTTACTGAAAGAAAGAGATGCTTGATCACTCAGTTCCGCATTTTCTTCATCATCATCATCGCTCCAACCTTCTTTCTCCTGATACTCTTGAAACGACCATTCATCCACAACCATCACCTGATCACATGTCATACCTGATCACAATGTAATACAGGTGAGTCAATATCAACAAACTACCTGTAGTCCACCTGATGAAATAAAGGCCCCTAAGATTTGTCATACCTGAGTAAAATGGGGACTTACTTTTAAATGTCTTTCACTGACTTACTCTGCCGTAAATCACTAAATATCCCATCACAGCTCATGTCCGTTGCTACGCCACCTTGTAAAAACTAGTCAACTCCAAAATAATGCAAGATACAAGGTGTCAGCCAACGAACAGCAACAAATAAATTATTACATAAACCATTACATACTCCGATAAACATTGTGTATTATATATAGCCAGTAATGAGATTTTAAGTCTACCATAAACTTTCATTTCTGCCTCATAACTCTATTTTGCTGGATTTAGTCTGGCTCAAAAATGAAGCCACAAATGTGTCACACAGACACTGCTTAAGCAGTAATTTGCAAAGATTGAACGTGCTTAAACATGAACTTTGTATCACGATTATATACATGTATATTACATAAAGCCTTGACAAACTGTTACAATCTGTGGGCAATAAACAAAATTGATATCAACAGCAAAAAAATCACAATGATAAGAATAAATGCTCCAACTATCTAGTTGAACATCACATCTCAATGAGTACAAAACCACAGTAAAATGCCAAGATTGTCAACATAAGCAAGCTGCAAATTACATTTATAATGAAAAAATAACCTTGAGCATCTGATGCATCTCTTCCTCAGTTAAGAAGCCAGAGACTCCTAGAACATAGGCACCACCGTCTGACAACACTCCCTACTCTAACAAACACTTCAAGTAAGACTTCATGACATGAAATACTAGCTAAGTTAGTTTTTTCTAAGTAAAAGGTCATAATTTGACGAATTATAAAAGTTTAATTAGCCACAGTACACAGCAGTTTAGTTGTCAACCAACCAACAGAATCAGAGCAATAAACAAGAAGCCCTGCTGTCGCTAGCTAAGGCCGACCATACGCAGTGTCCAAAGGCCAGCAAATGCAATCACAAGGTCAGTTCAGTACCCCTGTCTGGAGCGAAAGAGAGGGTCGCCAATACAGGCATTAGATAGGGCATGTGTGTGGCCTGTTAATATTAACCACTGCCCTGATACTGGAAGAAACGCCGAGTTCTGCGCACCAGTAGCCCCTGTGGCCAGGACTGCTAGTATAATGATCCAATCAGTTAAAGGCGCTAGCTGTTAACTTGAGCCGGCCATCCGGCCGACCTGGGTTGTATGCTAGCTTAATTGGGCGTAGTACTGCGATGGGTGACTGCCTGCAGGCAGGTGTGCCATCGCGCTGGCTTCGCCCTCGCCGGCTCAAAGCGCTGTAAAGGGGACGAGCTCTCACGCAACGTACCTCGGTCTATGTGGAATCTTCTTCTTCTTCTGATACTGTTTGGCCATAATGTGACATACAAATTTTGGTGGTCGTGATCCCCATTTTGGGAGAACAGATGTCCATAGGGAGTCGGCGACGATACCATCGATAGGGCATTGATAAGTTCCTATAGGCTGTCAACAGTAACCACTAACCATGCTGCTAACTGAAGCGATTTGGCTACAATTTGCAATGCAAGCATTTGGGGTGCAGTCAATACCCCCATCACACCTCACACGATAGTGTGAGTGTTATAAGGACGACCTTAAAAGTCTATGGGAAAAGGCAAACTTTGACCCTCACCCAACCCAAAACCCCTAAACCGATCGTCACCAAATTTGAATGGCGTGATTACGTCGTGAACCCCTACCACCCAAAAAATTTGGGCTCAATCTGCCCAGGGGTTTTTGCTCCCCACATAGGTGAAATATAAACCCCTCCTGTTCGAAATTTACTACACTTTTTTAGTTTTTCAACTCGCCTACAGGGGAGTACGTTAGACTGATTTTTATGCTTAATACGTCAAATGACGCGGTTCTACGCAAAGAAGTGCCTTTTTAATGTTACAAAATAAAAGTTTAATCAGTCCTAAAACAGCAAAAATCATTTGGGTAACATTAGACGGGGCTATGCATATATGCATAGCCCCTTACAAGCTGACTTCAGCTGGTAATCACTAACACAGTTTAAAGCCTTCTTCATTTGATGTTATTTGTCGTATTAGGCCTACTTGCACCTACAACTGGATCCCATATTCATTTCCAAAGCTGATGGACCAATACTTACAAATTCTCAGGTTATATTCAGAGTATAATGAGCAACATTCAGTACTAGAGACGCTAGAAACCTTAAAGATAGAAAAGCCTATATACAACTTTTACAGTTGCAATAGCCTTCACAAAAACACTGATTCCATATGATCGTGAACAAATAAACAAAAACTAATGCAATTATATACCATTTTCTGGAGAAAATTCCACTTCTGCAATGCAAACTGTTGCTGGTCTGATGTATAACTGTCAAGAATAATATTCCGTACTCTGGACATTGGCAGTTCAAGCTGTCAAAGACAAGACATGTATCAGGATGATACAAAAGATGATAAAAATTTAGCTAAAGCAGAAAGATATTTGGTACACATTACAGTACTCGAGCTATGATTTCACACTTGTGGTTCACTCGACTGGCAAACTTTTCCGCAGTTATTCGAAGTACTCAAAACTGAAATTTATGAAAAATGATGTTACAGAATATTTACACCACAGAATGTTTCTACCGCACCCACTCCACAGCATCAAAGATTGAGTAAATGAAATTAATAATTTTTTAAAGTTGTATGGAAATCTGAATATAAAAAGCCAACAACCTAAGATTATAAACAAGCAACAAATGCATGACTTAGTAAACTATTGCATTAATGTACTATTGTAAACTCGAAAAACGTGTGAAGAAATCTGAATATTATAAAAAATGCAAACTCACGGCATCATAATGATTGCTAGATGGAGGCTCCGCGAACCCATACATGTGTAACAACTGCCAGTTAGCCAATTCACCATATGTGTTAAACACTTCTTCACCCTGTAATGCAAATTATACCAATAATAACTAGAACGCAGTCGTAGCCCGCAGGTACCTCCACCAAGGCAAAGCTATTCGCCAGGTGGCATCACCATCTTCGCTTTGCCAGCGGTTCCCTTATGCCCCCTTTAACACAGCAGTAACGAAAATTTCAAAGTGATCCAGAATCCAGGATTCCTGCCAGATCATGCCCAAAATTGAATCACTGGTAGTTTATGCCATGCCCGACATACCCTCAAAATTTCAGAAAGATCCGTCCATAACTTTTCGAGTTATCTTGTACACACACAGACAGACAGACAAACAAACAAAGTCCGGCAAAAACATTACCTCCTTGGCGGAGGTAATAATGTCTGACATTCCTGCCATTGTAGACAGGACGTGGATGCATGGGGTCGGCATGCTTTTGTGTGCATCCAGTGACACCAAGCTATAAATGACATCATCGCCTGTGCGTGCACTTCTGCAGGGGTTCCTGTTTCCAAGGAACCATCCAGTCTTTTTCCAGACGACAGCTGAAGGCCTGATGGACCCACCTTGATTCCATGGCAGGCAGGGAAGGCCCTGGCATGGGGTGCTACAGTCACATCTACGCTAGCCCACTCCATACATTCATCAGTCTGCCACCACAGCTGGAGAGGCGGCCGAGTTAGCAGCAGCAAGGAAAGTCTCAAAATATGATGATATTCCAGCTTCTTTTATGTTTCAGCCTGTTGTGCTGGAAACTCTGGGTCCTATCAACGAGTCAGCCATTCATTTTGTGGAGGATTTGGGCCGCAGAATTTCAGCTGTCTCCAGTGAAGCTTGAACAATCAACAACGCCATATTTGATAAATTTAGTTCACTATACAGTAAATTTAGCAATAAAACATATGGCCTTGAGGAATGGTTTTTCACTTTCAGTTTGGTTTCAGTGCATTTTGCCCCAAAAATGTGGTAACTGTTCAGCTTAGTTCAGAAATATGTGTTTTTGTCACATGTGACTCAATGAATGGAAGCAAACAAAAAATTTAAAAAATAACTTTTGTAAAAAAACATCTATAATATACATTAAAATTGCAGTAGAATAAAAACTTGTCATGGCCATGTACTACTTGATTACTGCAGTCTATATAATCTAAACCAAAGAATTCACACTAAACAGTCAAAAGCGATAATATAAAAGTGGATACCTACTTCATCAATCGGCTTTGTTGCTATCATTTTCAAGCCTTTGACACCAAAGTCCAGATGGGCATTATTGTTTGCCACATGGTTGAGAATGTCAGCCAAGGGCACCATGAGAGGAGGAGGTTTCGGCTCCACTGATAATGTACTACTCTCACTGTCGGCTCTTGAAATATCCGTACTTGGTTCGGTGAAACTGTAAGCCATCACGAATGCAACGCATCGCTTGTAGAACTCCGCATCAGCACAGGCCGCACTGTACAAATGCCAAATACCACCACTGTTACTTCGACCAATTTTGCTTTTATTTTAAATTTCTCATCTAAATGTACATTTTTGTGCACTTTGTATTATATAGTACTCACTTTAAAAGAAATATAATGAACAGAATCAACCGCAACAAAATCCAGCTTCAAAGTGACTAAGTATAATAACGTCAAAAGCAAAAACCTAAGTATATAGCATCACATTTTCCTTCAAGAAACACTTAACGACCAAGAAAGAAGCATATTTCAGCTTATATAAACCCATCAATAGAAACCTGAGCTTTTTTGAATAAAAATATCACGCCAATGCTAATGATCTGTCTGCAGTCTGTGATAACATAATATTAGTTCAAAAAGTTCAACAAAATGACATTTTACTACAATTAGCAAAAAATGTAAGCAGCAAAGAAGTAACAAAAATTTTTTCACCAAGTTTCCCATTCTCCTAGGCCAACAAAACAACACCACATTCCCAGCACATTTTCCATGACCTCAGACTTTCGCAGGCTAATTTAAATTTGAAACGAATAGAAAGATATATAGGCCTAAACTTTAGCAAAAGACCTCATATAAACAACAATCAAAGATTATGCCTACGGAAAGACGGAAGGATGTTTCAGTATGAATGGCAGAGCAATATTGTTGAACTCTTGCTCAATTGACTTAAGATCACGTTCCACGGCCTCGACAATGCCCGTGCCTTTCAGCCGTGATAATTCATCTCTAAGCCAACAAATTCACAATCTACTGCAAACAGCAACAAGAAATTCACGAGATGCGCAAAAGCCTATAGTAGTTCCTGTTTGCAAACTGTCAGTCTATCTCCAGCCATTTCATCGCAATTCATACTTGAAGTGTGTACTTCAGCCGAAGATAGCAAAAATCAATAAAACCCCTTATTTTGGAAGTTCAAAGTCTTTCAAAGTCATCGATGTTGATACGACTAAAAAGCTCATCACTATTGCTTGTTGTGATAGGCAGCATATCCATGCCTATCTGCAACCGTTTTCATGCTAGACTAGCCAACAATGGTAAAATAACGACCTTTAGGGGGTAACGCTCTTTGATGCTCTTGTGCACAGGTTTCCTTGAACCCATAAAGTCGAGACTTAGACAGTCCATCTGTAGTGATTTTGGCTCAATTCACTCTTAAAATGTCTCTCACAGCGAAAAATCGTCAAAAAATCCTTAAAAACCCCTATTTTAATGTTCAAGGTCTTCCAAGATCATTGCTCTTAGTGCCAATCAAAAGCCTGTGTACGAGTTCCTATTAGTGATTAACAGTAACCTAGGCCCTATCTTGCACCGTTTCTGAGAGACAGTGATTTATTGGCCAAAAATCACAAATTTTTCCTACCCCCATCTCATTTAGCGCCCTTGCTCGGGGTCACCCCTTTCGAATTTATAGAAAAGCTTTATGGATCCTAAAACTATAGTCTTCCAGGCAGCCGACCATAAAGATTTGGTGATTCTAGCTTGAACCGTTTTGACTGATCCACCTGTGTGACGTACAGATAAATGAACAGACAGAACTGCAATGGCTAAGACGCGCTATAGTAGTTCCTGCTTTCGCGCTTAAAAACTGCACAGCAGAAAACAACTAACAATCTTGTTTCACAAAGATTCACAATCTTTTCAATAGAACAAAAACCCAGATTCTTCCCAGGAACTTTACCAGCACTTAGGCTTGTATTTATAGCTTCATTTCGAAAAAAATGATACTTGGTCAACACAACAGTCAACTAAGAGCAAATATGCAGCTAGATGCACATGAAAGCAACAATATTACATGACAGACCACGAACATCTCGCAATGGTACTGTTTTCATAGCTTATGGCTGCAGTCATGCATCGTAAAGCAAACAACGATGCAGTTGACGCGATCTAATCGCAGTCTACATGGTGTTTCATAAAAAAACCTTTTTGTTTTTTTCGTAATTCATTCAAATGATGATCAATCTATACAAAATTTGTATCAGTTGTATCTGAAGAAATACTAATATAACTGACTTGCTCCAAAACATTGGTAGATCCAACTCCGCGTAGTCTGGAACTAGATCAAGATAAGGCTTCCATCGTGAATTCGGTGATGTTACCTCATGCATCAGACAAAGAAGAAGTGGCACCCAACCACTCTCACTTTCTACTGATGACTTCTCTGTATTTACACAATTATTACACTAAACTACTATTAGTGTATTGCACACAGTTACTAATGCTATTAACATTACCACCAGTATAGGTATGGAGAAAATAACATTTTCACAGCTATTCAATCAATCAATCAAAAAAATGTTAATGGGTTAAGAAATCACAATGAAAATAATAATTTTGTCAACGTTTTCTATTATTCAATTAATTGTGCAATTATTGAGCAGAAAAGGATTACTTACTTACTTATTTACTTACTTACATACATACATACATACATTCTTAATGCAATGTCAAAATTCTCAAAAAGCAATCATCTGTTTGTCAGCTATTGGTATATTATTTACACTGTAAAGTTCAGGCTTCAAGTATTACCATATTCTAGTTTGTGCTTGAATGTTGCCAATGCTCAGCAGCAAGATGGTCTCCAGTCATTTGATGACACTTTTTAATGTAAGAGCACAAATCTGCTATGAATTAAAGCTACCAATAACGCATGATAAGACTTGATCAATTAACCGTGGTGTGTGGTATTAATGCTATTAAAAATGAACAGCTCTACAATTTACTTTTTAGCTGAAAGAAAACCTGTGTCAAGCAGCTGAGCAATGGCACTGGTTCCATGTGTCAGCAGTGAGCTTCGTGGAACTTCAAACAGAATTTCACCAGCCATGATTGGCGATGTGGCGAGCATGCCATACTGTGCACAAGATCCTTCTCTTATCACGACAACCTGAACAAGTAACACATCTACTGATAATTACCAGATGCATGCCAGTAACAGTATTAGATGATTCATAATGCCAGTAAGCTAACTGCATAACCAAACTGAATAAAAAACAGAGTAATGATAAAACTTTTTCTTACAATTAACTGTCATAAATACCACTCAAACAGCATACTCCTTCAGTAACAAAAACAACTCAACAACAACTGCACAGCAAAACTAAGAAACACTGCAACTAGACCTGGCAGTCGCTTGCTCAAACTTTTGCAGCTCGACTCGGAAATTTCGCAACCGGCAAAATACGGCTCATACTTTGAAAGATGACTAGTATACACCGTGTCTCAAAAAAAACTAAGCAGATTTGTTTTTGTCAGAACTGCGTCAAATTTCCACCGATTTTGATAATTTTTGGCAGAAAGATGGCAAACGATCCAAATATATGCGAGGTGCACTCATTTTCCACCTCACCTAATTTGCGTCATCACCTTACCGTGTTAAACGCAAATGT
>Ga0209367_1005781_pt1 | contig 17121 bp, 12 predicted proteins | sample WorMetLIZISLAND2_FD_187412 | JGI IMG/M metagenome (GOLD analysis project Ga0209367, IMG submission 187412) | Marine gutless worms symbiont microbial communities from Max Planck institute for Marine Microbiology, Germany - Olavius geniculatus... ... | reverse complement strand
CACGCTGCCCTAGATAGGCAGCGGTGGGCAGCGATAGTAAGAATGGCGTCAGACACCAACGGGCATTGAGCCCACGGTTGTCGATGATGATGATGATGAATTGCGATCGTTTGGTGCCTGTAACGCTACGTTTACTGCTATTAATTCTAATATGGTATAAAACGAGTTGTTTTGCATTTTAAATGTATTTAAATTAATTAATAACATTTATTTCTAGTACTTTTATAAGCGCGACGCACAGTACTGAACAGACCGAAATTATGCGTGACCGAGAACTGCTATTGTCAGATTTTAGGATCGTTGTGATGTCAGCAAGTGCGAAGTGTGTAAATTGTATAAAATCTCTCATTTACGTTATTCCTCAGAAAATTCAAAGGCGAAGATATGACATACTTGTTACAAGGTCTCGTGAAAAGGGTTTGCCAATAACTGACATCTTCTGGTACGTTTGTATTCACACAGGTTAACTACTTTGGGGCGTGGCGCGCCTATCACCGTGATGGGTTTTGCATACCGGTTATCTCTCTATATCTGTGTGGTTCACCGAATTCACCGAAGCCACCAGAACTACTGGTGGCCTAAGTAAGCACAGGCAAAAGCCATATAACGCTATCCTAATAACTAGATTAACTGTGTGTTTCTGGTTGCAATTCCCGTTTCAAACAATTTTTAAATTGATTTATTGTATTACTGGTTACACACGCATCAGACATGCGTCTTTGCTACTTCATATGCTCACAAACTGACGAATTCGTTTTATTATATTTCGAGCTTGTTTGGATGCTTGTGCCGACAGTTTTATTTAGTTTTAATTGGCTTGCTTCTTTTGTTTTTGGTGGTTAATAGAACAGTGATATCCAGCATTTTTACACAAAATAAGAAATATGATATTGTATAATATGTGATGGGGAGGGCAGCGAATCATCCAACATGTGGGGGCGAATGAGCTGGGGGCAAATCTTCCACGGGGGTGAATCAGCCAGGAGCAAACTGGTAAATCGGCAAAAGAGGCACAAATCTTATTGATGATTAGATATATATACCGTGCACATGCACGGTCCATATGCGGTCACTAAGTGTTATTTACTGTATGCACATCGCACACGCTTACTGACGGTGTATAAATGAAGAGTAGCATGGCCGTTTTTTGTTTGCTGCTATTTCTAATTAGTTATGAGCAGAAAACTAACTTTAGAAATATTTGAGGCTGTTTTGGCTACAGCAGTGTTGAAAACTGAAAATTTTGCTCAGCTGATATTTTCAGTTTCGAATCATGTCAACCTTTAGGCCTATACTACGAAAAACCTGCTGCTTAAGGAACCATCCAGGGTGTCTTTAGATGATGTAATACCACCCAATATGTCATACAGTCTACTTCAGAAGTTCAGACCGTACACAGGCATGGAGATTAGACCTAACCACGATTTCGGCTGGCTGTGTGTGACAGCTCGAAAGTGACTCACATTGTATCTGAGCATGAAACAGTGCAGCAGAGCATCGCAGCTTTGTGCCATGATGTCAATGATTGGAATGAGAGCACTGTGATTGTCAATTCTGCCTGGTTGTCTGAATGCATTAAAGCTGGCCAACTGGTGGACATTCAACTGCAGTATCGTTTGCCTTCAGGAGATACTGCATCTCAGGTTTAAAGCTATGAGGGTTAAATGTTGTAAAAAGTTTATTATATATGTGATTTTCGGGCTGCAGAAATTAACGATTAACGATTGATTAATCAATTAATTCTTTTAAATTGTATAGCCAAACTTTTATTCACAATTTTAGAAAATATTTTTTTCTCAGCGCATATTGTGAATATCTGGAATAGCTTACCTAATTGGGTAGTTGATGTTCAGTCTGTTGATTTATTTAAGGTGCGACTTTATAGATTTTGTGCAGAACAAGAAGTTATGTATGATTGGAAATCTGAATTAGCCAGAACCGGAGATAGATCGGAGTATGTCGAAAAAAGTGATTAGATGATTAGTATAACTTATTACATCAAGATACGGATATAGAGGGACTTTTAGTGCCTGCATCCGTTTATCTCCATTACTGATTACTGATTACTGATTAATCAATTAAGTTTTTTTAGTCGATTAAAAGTTGGTTACAGTGTTGGACTAATAACGTCATCATTTTCAGTCGATTAACTGTAAACTACAGTAAACAACAGTGGTGGGCGCTTATTTCATTCAGGACATGTTAGTTTAACAGTCTGCACTTTGTTAGTTTTGATTGCACACTTTGTATACTACATTATCATCGTCACTTTTGCTTCAGTTCACGAACGATAATAACAGCAACCAGTAGTTAAATTCTGCAGTTTCTGGTCTTCTGATTGACAACAAAAAATAATGGAAATTAATGGATTAATTTTGATTAATTTTTGGAAGTTAATCAATAATAAGTTTTTAATCGGTTGCAGCCTTAGTGAATTTTAACATCAGACCTGTCTGGTTTTGTCTCGTGAGTATCAGTTGCATCTGTGTTAACTTTTGAGCAGACTAGCTGTCTGACTTCTTGGCTTTTAGTCTAACAGTGTTAACATGTCGATGTTTTGATCAGGTTCAGTCAGTTAATGCGGCTGATGAATCGGTTGCGGAGTATGCTTGTCAACGAGCGACTTTGCTGCGGCACTACAACAACAAGTTCACTGTATGTTCAGCATCATTATGACTTGCAGCACCGGCAGCATTAGCATTAGCAGCTAACAGTACTTAGTGCAGAAGTCACAATTAATCATTAAAAAATTTTCAGGATAAAAAGATTTAATCGTTAAGTTTTTGATCAAAGTTGCATCACTAGGAAAGCGTTGTAAAATAGATGTGATAAGATAACTGTTAATCTTTTTGTTACCAGTTTTATCAACAACATTTATTGTGTCACTCAGGAATGGTACCATTTCTGCGATCACTGTTTTTTGGTATAAGCCTATGATTTTTTAGTGGTCTTCAGTGAAACCATTGTAGATTCCTGGAAGTGGATTTTTTGCACTCATGATTCTGCTCTTGGCGAAACATTAGCCAATGGTCTCAAAGCAATGCTGTATTTGTGAAGCATCACTTTACTTCTTATTTCTATGATGTCGTTTGTCAACTGTAATTACAAACGTCAAGCCAGGCTTATTTTCTGCTGAGACTTGCGCACATTTCACACCAGGGGGCCAACTCCCATGACTTACAGTAAATTGGTCTTATTGTTATGGTCTGAATTGGCAGCAGCAGGCTACCTGAGACAAGGCTCCAGTGCAAACTATTAAAATTCCTGAAGATTCAGTTGAGATACTCTATCATCAAAAGTAAACTGTTGTGTTTCTACGGAACATTTTAGATGCATTTTGAAGTAATTAGTGATGATTACAGAGCTGCACAAAAAGAAATTTACAGGAAACTTTTAAGTGGCTCATTAAGTTAGCTGTATGTAAATATAAACATGTTGAATATTGCTAGGAAGCACTGGGAGTCTTGGAGGAATTAGCTAATTTCACAGATGATGAGGCGAGTTGTGCTCGAGCGTTGGCTTTCCGTCGTGCTGCAGCCACTTTGGCAAGTCTACCACGGCCAGTGAGCTGTGTAAATGATGCTGACAGTCAGCCCAGTATTGGTGAACATTCAAAAAGAGTCATAGAAGTTAGTTGTTCGCTTCTTATTGAATTACGTGTTTACTGTTCAGATTAGCTGATGATGTTACTCGTAAGTATGATATTCTGATATTTTCAGGTTTTTATCTAGCTGGCTGTTATAAATCCAGTTGGTTTTAGCCATATAATGTTACATTGTTTTAATGTTAGTTTGTATATGAATTGTACTACAAATGTCTTTCTGCTTGAATACCCTTTGCTTCACTAAATTACTGTTGACTTTTTATTTCAGGACATTTTGGAGATGGGGTTTTCTGCCGAGGTTGAGGCTGCTAAACGTGATGACTGGTTTCAGAAAATGAAAGTATGTACTGGTGTGCTCTATATTAAACTGTTTTTCTATGCATTTTTTTCATAGCAGTTTGCAGCTCTTGCCATTAATTGTTGTAATCAAAATTCTTCTATGCTACTTGACACTATCCCACTGCATCTTTCTCTGGTCAGCTGTTTGTAGCATGTGCTCATGCCATACTCTAGATGAACCTCAGTTATATTGTTTGCTGTATTTTTATGCGCGAAAGCAGCTACTGCTTTCAGCACGTCTTAGCCATCGCAATTCTGTCAGTCCGTCCGTCTCTTTGTCCGTCTGTCCGTCTGTCACACGGGTGGATCAGTCAAAAACGGTGCAAGCTAGGATCACCAAATCTTAACCATCAGCAGCTTGGAAGACTTTGGTTTTAGGAACCGTAAAGCTTTTTCATAAAGCTTTTCCACAAACTCGAAGAAGGTCACCCCAAATGAGGGCCCTAAATGAGAGGGGGTGGGAAAAATTTGCGATTTTTAGCCAATAAGTCGCTGTATCTCAATAACGGTGCAAGATAGGGTCTAGGTTACTATTAGTCACTAATAGTTGTACACTGGCTCTCGATTGCCACTGAATTCAATGACCTTGGATGATCTTGAATGTTAAAATTGGGGTTTTTATGGATTTTTTGGCGATTTCGGGCTGCGAGACACATTTCAAGAGCAAATTGCGCCGAAACCAATTGAGATAGACATGGACAAGCTGCATATGAAATTTTCAGCATTGAACATAGATTTCGACGGTCAAAGTCCTGATTTTCTAGGTTCAAGGAAACCTACGCACAAGGGCGTCAAAGAGCAGTACCCCCGTGAAAGTCGTTATTTTACCGTTGTTGGCCAGTCTTTTGTGAAAACGGTTGCAGATAGGCATGAGCATGCTGTTTATCGCAACAAGCACTAGTGATGAGCTTTTCAGTCGTATCAATATCGATGACTTTGAAAGACCCTGAACTTCCAAAATAAGGGGTTTTTATTGATTTTGCAATCTTCGGCTACAGCGCACACTCCAAGAATGTACTGCAACGAAGTGGCTAGAGATAGGCTGACAGTTTGCTAACAGGAACTGCTATAGGTTTTTGCGCGTCTTGTGAGCATTAGCTCAAATTTCTTGTCATTCATTCTGAATGTGTATCAAAAACTTATCATACTCAGCTTGATGCACCACAGCCATTCATCTTTTTTCCAAGGTATGTGTAAACGTTTCTGTTTTGTTTGTCAGCTCCCTTATATAGCTTCTCCCAGAATAACATTATGGTTTTTTGGTCTTTTATGCTATTGCTTGTTAGCATTACTTCATGTTAGGCGTGTCCCCTAAAAGTGAAGCATGCTGCTTCAGGTTTTGTTTATCACCCTACTTTTTGCAAAATTGCTAAGGCTAGTGAATTTTTAGGAGTTGTTGGTGCAAGACTTTACAGGTTTCAAATAAGATCGAGATTTTGATCTGTACCAAAGAACTAATTGATTGGCTCTTAGGATAAAAGAAAAAAAGGTTAAAGGTCGTATATAGCTCCTAATGAGCGAACCCATCTCAGAGCTACGGAGCGTCACTTGTCATATGGGATCACACAGAGTTACCTGCCACCCGACAGAGGTGAACGCACCCCGCCTTAACCCCAGCCAGATAGGCTGGTACTTGATTTACCTACCCCGGAGGGATGGAAGGCTGAGTTGACCTAGGCGGTTGGTTACATCCCGAGATGGTTTACCTGCCCACAGGCAGTCACCCATTGCAGTATTAACCGGGCCTGGCGTTATCCGGGTGAGGATAATGCCAAAGTCCTCTTATTTGATCATGTGCTTTGATGTCTTTATATTTTGTCAGGTTATTTTTAATTGCAGACATTTACTGGGGTTTATGGTGTCGGGCTAGCAACAGCAAAGAAATGGATCAAGAGTGGGATAACATGCATTGAAGATGCCATAGAGTCTGCTGACTTGTTAGCAAAACATGATGCTAGGATATTTGCTGGTAATAGAGATTCTTTTTATATAAGTTACACTACTGTTGCTGCTACTACTTTTATTATTTGTGTCTAACTGCTTTATTGTAACATGATGTAATGAAGTGTCTTTGTTTTGTGAGTTTTCCACTAAAGCCATCACTGTTGAAGGGACACGTAAGTGTGTTGAGGCTCAACATTAATTTGACGAAAACAAACTGCTTGCTTCCATTCTGTCGATTATATTCGATGCCATCTGGCCTTTTGTGTTTATTTGAAGATTTTTAGTTGCCAGTTATCATACCAAAGTTGAGTTTTGTCATGTGTCCATATGTGAGGCTGTTTTACTGTAATTATAAATTATATTAGTTGAATTTTGCATAGATGATCAATGTTGGACATGTTATGATGTGTTGTCACCAAGGACTGAAGCATTACAATGATCTGAGAGTTGCCGTCACTAGGGCAGAAGCTGATCAACTTACACAGTTCGTTCTTGCCGAGGCCACGAAGCTTGTTCCTCGCACCACAGTTGAACTTGTCGGTGGCTTTCGACGGTAACCAGTTGAAGAATTGTTTTGGCTGTATATCTTAGATTTTGTAATTGGATTTTGTTATTACCGTTAATGGAGTAATCGTTAGAATTAATTTTTTCTGTTAGTTTTTTTCTTTTAGATGGCATTCCACAATGCATTAGCCATGCCATCTATTGCAGTGTTCAGATATTGCCATAGGATGCTTTTTTGTCTGAATATCTGTCACTTGTTGGCTATCCAGCAGATACGGTATTACTTGAGTAAAGTGAAATGTAGATTTATATTGCCAATCAATATTTATTCTTTTTCCTAGAGTATGGCAGAAAATAATACTGGTGTTTAATAGTTAAAGGGCTACAGGGAAAACATTCCAGATTGTTGGTCTCCCAGTGGCCAATGACAGAAAACGTGCCCGTAAAACCATGTTTTATGATGACTTGCGAAATTAAATCGTATTTTAGTTATATAACAATGAGTTTTTAACTGGCGCACTGATTTTCTACACCATCATTACCCAATGCACAGGAAAAGGCAAAGAATCATTTAAATTTTGATGATTTTACTTCAAAACTGCTGCGGTTTTTTGGTGCTTTGTCGCTGTTGGTTGGGCATCAAGAAAGGCCATCTGCCAGAACTATGTTTTAAAAATTACTTTTAAGGGTCAGACCAGCCTGGAGTTATGCTGGAAAATGGGCCAATTAAAACAATTTTAAACTTACTGTGAGTTTGCTTTCCACTGCTTGAATGATATAGGGGCAGGGGGTTAGCCATGTTAAAGTTGAATATTATTTATTGTTTCAATACATCTATATTGTTTATGTCTGAAGTAACTAATAGCTATATTAGTGAAAAACTGTAAAATTGGCAGGGGCAAGGAGACTGGTCATGATATTGACCTGCTGATCTCGCATCAAGACGAAGGCAAAGAGGAAGGCCTTCTTCAGCGGTTGATATCTGTGCTGAAAAGCCATGATATGATTCTTCAAGGCCGATGTGAACGAATTATTTTCTCAGCAGATGACTGTGCAAATGATGCTGTGATGAGCAGACATTCAAACGCCAGAAACACTCTCGACCACTTTGAGAAGTGGATTGGTATTGTCAAACTGGATGTCAGGCTTCACCCGGAGACAAACTGTGCTTCAGCTGAAACAGAAGTGTCAGACCGTGCTCAGGGTAAATGTCAAATATTCAGCAGTGTTTTTTACTTCATTTCTGCTGTGTTTTGAAATGTTTTTACTTCTATAATAGAGCATTTGCTCTAAGGTTCATTTAATATGGTGGACAGAGTTGCTTTTTTGGTCGATAATTTCATTAACCCATTACCTGGCCACAAGACGGAAATTTGCAAGAAGGGCATTTGCCCAGTGACTCCTAATACTCTATACATAATTCGTGAAAAAATGCGAGCAAAACCATTTTTGTTGTTTTAAACATGTTTGAAAACAACAAAATTACATGTTTGAAAATCAGTTTTCCTGTAAGTTTACTTTAAAATGTTCGTTCGCTTGATTTTAGGCTTAACTTAAAACGATGCCTAAAGAGGAGTTGGCTGCATGGATAGTATATTTTATAGCTCCATGTAAGGGCCTCCACTATTTTAATGCCGTGTTTGGGAAGGGGGGACAAGTGTAAATCTGGCAGGGGGTCTATCCCTTTTGGACACATTATGCAAGCCCCCTCCGTTGTCTGAAGTACCCTTCCCTAAGGTAAAGTGCTGCATCTCTTTTTGAATGACAGATGATGACATCTAATAGCCATGGGCGCCTGTGGAGAATTTTCCAAGCAGATGTTGAGGTCCAGGTGTCAGGTGTAGTGGAAAAAGAGAAAGGTGTGTCTCCTTTCCCAAACAGTTACAGATTCTGGGGAGCATCATACCACCGGTAAGCTTTGCCAGCGGTGTCTGCTCAGAAAATAGATTTGATGCATTTGAATCCTCACAGAACACTTGTGCTGGAACAATGACTGCTCCCCTTGCATCTTAAAAGTTATCACCCTTCTTGAGAACTGTAATAATTAAGCTCTGAGTGTAGTTCTCAGTTGACGTGGATGCTTACATCCCGGTCAAAATCTCGAAGCTATGATGTCTACTGTTGACTGTGATTTTCCAGGGAGCGTTGTGGGTGCTGGTGGTGGTCGAGCATGTCGCGTTGATCTGATTGTGGCACCTGCCAGCCAGTGTTACTACGCACTGGTCGGCTGGACCGGTAGCAAGCACTTCAACAGATCTCTGAGACTGTACGCACAACGACGCTTTGGACGCCGTCTTACCAGCCACAGTCTCTTTGATCCCACCACGGTCACGCTCTCCTCTTTATTGTCAACAGTAATGATAGTAACATAGTAATAAGTTGTTGTTCTACTGATCTGTATTACTGTATTCATGTTAATTTAAACATTTGTTAATTACAGTAGTCATTACAGTTATTACGGTAGTCGTCGTGTATTTTTTGTGTAGTGGTTGTTTTTTTGTCATTTTTGAAGTTAATTTTTTTTTGTTCTTCTGTTTCTCTTTCACCACCACAATATTGACTATAACTCATGAACTGCTTGCTGCACGTGGCTTGATGAAAATTTACTTGAACGTGTACCTTGACAACCACAAGAACCCTGTTGGATTTTAAGCTCAAAACTCATAGGTCAAAAGTCAAGGTTACAGTACCAGATTTTTGGATACTTTTCCATTGTGAGATAGAACCATGCTGCTAATAGCTGCTGCTGTAGGCCCCTGCCTAGTCCAATACTATTGGCCGCCGCTGACGTCATTGCTGTAAATATTGCAGCATGCCACGGCAGCTACCGTAAACAGATTTAGCCTTGCGCAAGGCGTGACAGTTCAGTTGTTGCTGCTGCTGCTATAGCTGGACTTTGATGTTAGTTGTCCAACATTCGGGATATAATTCTTTGCTGTGAGGGTGTTTGTATGTGTTATGCGTGTGCAGAAGCAGTGTTTGCCTGCGTCCAGTGAGCAGGAAGTATTTGCACATCTTCAACTTGCTTACCGAGAGCCATGTGAACGCAACTGCTGACCTGAGTTTTGACCAATTGCTGACCGCTTGACACTTTTGTGACTTTCATTCCATGATCCGTCATTGAAATTAAATAAAGAATGCCAAACTAACTTAATTCAGCTTTTTTTTGCAATTGCACTGCATGTAGTTGTGTAGGCAGAAAAAATTGGCATGGGACAGTTGATAGTAGAGAACTAAATTCTTGGACCTTCTCAATGACAAGTATTTGTAGGGAACGTATTCAGAAATGTGAAAAGACGTCCCCACCTGTACCTGTTGTTACGTGCGAAAGCAGCTACTGCTTTCAGCGCGTTTTAGCCATCGCAATTCTGTCCGTCTGTCTGTTCATCTGTCACACGGGTGGATCAGTCAAAAACGGTGCAAGATAGGATCGCCAAATCTTCACCATCGGCTGCCTGGAAAACTTTAGTTTCAGGAACCGTAAAGCTTTTCCATAAATTCGAAGGGGTCACCCCGAATGAGGGCGCTAAATGAGAGGGGGTGGGCAAAATTTGCGAATTTGGCCAGTAAGTCACTGTATCTCAATATCAGTGCGAGATAGGGCCTAGGTTACTATTAATAACTAATAGGAAGTCGTACACTGGCTTTCAATTAGCGTTGAATTCAGCGACTTTGAATGACCTTGAACGCCAAAGTAGGGGGTTTTATGGATTTTTTTGGCGATTTGTTGCTGCAGCACAAGTCTATATCATTCATAAGGTGGCGCCACGGAACTATTGTTATGCGATCCAGATAAAGAATTTGGTATTTGTATATTAACTTAGCATGAACACCCCAATTTTTAGCTAAACTACTGAACCGGAACTGCTATAGGCTTTCGCGCGTCTCGTGAGCATTAGCTCAAATTTCTTGTTTACATTGGACCACACATATGATATATTTTTTCTATTTTCTCTTTATTAATTTTTTTCATTTTGAAAGGGGTTTCGGGCACACAAGCTTCCAAAATATACCACTGATCATTTCAATTGATGATGTGAAGTTACTGGAATTGTTTCTTACTGGGTAGAACGCCCCACACAAAAGTGTGGGGAGTTTGGACGTAATAGCTAGTTTATCTCTTTCATTGTTCTAATGTTTATGAGATTTTTTAATGAAAATAGGAAATGAAACATCATCTCAGACATTTCTTATAATTTGTGTCGCTGCTTGCTCTAGAGCTTTATGCAAAAGTATAATTTTTGCTGCTGCTATTTAGCCTATCAGTTAACTTTGCAAAGAAAATGACTCGACAGAGACATGCATAAATTCTTCAGTCATAAACACTGCAGAATATATTAAAATATGCCATCGACTGTCAAACAAATCACAAAAAAATGTATGTTTTGCTGGTGGGCACTGCGTGACATCTCTCCATAACCCATCTCTTCAGCACATTTGACGCTTCGATTTTTTAGTCAGTCAGATGGATTCGACGCTCGACTGCACGTAACACTCCATTGCAAGAATCCTCTGATCGCCACTGGACCTCGTGTGCTTTTCAGCTTATGATGTAATAGACCTGGACCTAGTAATAAGAATATGTGGGAGAATAGTGGATGCATTTGAATAAATATTGACGTCCTGATTTTATTTGCTGTTTGCTGTTTGTGCTTCTTTCTCAGATTTGTGTAGTAGGCCTATCGATATACATTGCGTTAAACTTGACTCGGGTTAGAGAAAGTCTCTGTATGTACACTGTTTTTAGAAAAAAAGCACACCCTTTTGTTTTCTTTTATATCTCCATGGAAAATGTTTAGATTTTTACAAAATTTTCAGCAAATGTTTATCAGGAATCAGGTATTTTACCAGTAGAAAAGCTAAATATTTTTTGCTGTCGGTGACGTCATGTTTACATCATATTTACATGTTTGTAAGTTATGGGTTTTACCGTTGAAGACCGACATTAGATGAAATGTTTGCGAGGCAAGGGCTATGGAGCAGCAAGTTTGTGCAAGATGTTTGTAGACAATAGACAAGCAATTAAATAGGGCCTATTTATGAAATGCAACTTTTTCATGAAAAAATGAAATGACCGGCTGTATCAAGTCATTCGACTGATAGCGGTCAAGTGGTCCTCCATGCAGTGACGCAGTGAGCGTACGCCAGCCAACATCAACAAAGTTGAGGATCTCGCACTCAGCCAAAAAGACAAACCACAGAAACAGTTTAAAATGGAAAACTATGTGGCAGATTAGCATATTTTGGGGTTCAGTTAGCACAATAATCAGTTAAAGTGTTTTTAACATTTCATCAAATGTCTTGTCTTTAATGGTAAAACCCATAATTTGCATACACAGAAATATGACGTCACCAATTTCAAGAAATATTTAACTTTTTTGTTGGTGTAATACCTGATTTTTCTTAGGCCTAAGCATTTCCTGGAAATTTTGTGGAAATCTGAACATTTTCCATGAAAATATAATAGAAAACGTAAGGGTGTGTTTTTTCTGAACACAGTGTATTGTGCTGCTTATGAGCATTGATCGTCATCACAGTGTAGCACGGTAGTGCGTAACACTGTTGTAAGGGCGACTATCAAAATCAATGGGAAACCCCAAATTTTGGGCACCCGTAGCCCGTAGCCCCCAAACCCCTGAATCAATCGACTTAAAATTTGACTTGGATGATTAGGTCGGCGGTCTGACCATACGTGCCAAAAATGGTACAAATCGGCCCAGCGGGGCAAAGGGGTGAAATATAGTGTTTAATTGGGTTACTTTTTCTTTTCTTTTTTTACTTTTCTTGCCAAGCTCTGGAGAACACATTTTTGGGAGTATCGCCGCATTCTTTGCATTGGATGACGTGTTTCGGTGGGGATTGATTTCCTAGGGGGCTCTCAACATTCATCTTTCATATTTTTTCCCTTAAATCCCCCCCAAAACCGAAAATTTTAGGCCCATTTTCGGACTTTGAAAAATTACAACTGAAAATGCTTAACAATGGAGATGCGCATCTGCAAACAACCCTTAATCGTAATCGTAGCCTCTCCAAAGTGGCATAGTGAATAGGCAGTGTGGCCTCGGGAATTCCAAATATGCGGTTATTTTGGACCCCCTGCCTACAGGTCACGTGACACGGTGCATGCGCAGTGAACTTTTGGCCTTTAACATGGGCAAATGCAAGTTTGAGGCTTTATATCTCACTAACGGTGCAAGATAGACGCATGGTTACAATGGAACACCCACAGGAAGTCACCCACCGCGAGTCAAATGGTCACGTGATTGGTTTGGTCACATTATTGCTTTTAACTAACAAGTTCACAATTTGATTTGCTAATAAAACAGCAGATATTAAATATAAAATAACTTACTAGTTTACATTACTGTGTAATGGCGACCAAGTCACACATCCAAAACAGCAGAAATCATTTTGCTACGACACAGAGTGATAGAATGACGAACTGGCTGCCCTTACAAACCATGTGACGTGACCCCATTTAACCTTTTCCATTCCAACATTATTGTATTGCATGCTGTACACGATTGCCCAGGTGGCAGGACCACTGCTATCGCGCGTCACGTAAGCTTTGCTCAAATTACTTACCAGTAACCCTGCGGTAGCAGGGAGACATTCGTCTGAAAAACAAGCCTATGTGGGCGGCTGTAGGCCTGATCGATGCTGGAGTGGAGTAGTGGAGTAACCAGTTCAGTAGGCCTAAACTGAAAACAAGAAAAAAGGTAAAAAAAATCGTCAATTTGTATAGCGCATCGAAAGTCCAGCTGTCGTTAGGGAAGACTAGCAAGAGCCTATACAGTTCCTGTTGCAGTACTGACCTTCAAGGTCATCCACGGTCGATGATTTTCATCTCGTCTGAAAGGGCGTATGCGATTTCCTATTGGTGATCAATAGCAACTTCGGCTCTATCTCGCACCGTTTCGCCACAATACATCCGTTAGGAACAGACGGATAGACACACGACAACCCGTGCCATAGACGCCGTACAGCATAGCTGTAGCGCAAATTTACAGCTCCTCAAAATCGGAAGTGAAGTGAAACACCAAAACCAAAACAGATTACAGTTCGAGAACAAAAACGTCTTGGACTCGCGATGTGGGCGTACTCCGATATTTAGTCCGGATTAGAGAGTTGTTTCATTGAAACATTGCTGCTTCTGCTGCCGCTCGTGCTATACGACGTAGTGTTGTAACTGTGTTTGCATCCGCCGTCGACGCCTAGTAGTAATACACGGCGATCAATAAAAAGCCGTACCCTAAGTGTGTCTGTCCGTATCAGTCTGTCTTACACTGTAGACGTAGGTACTATAGAGACGCTGTCGCAGCGTCTGTTCTTATTCGACGACACACAGACGCTCATACGCGTCGTTTGTCCGACAACGGCCGATCTTTGCTATTCATTTATTTTAGGCCTATTTGACTCGCATCACTTAGATCCGTATACAGGTAGCCTACAGATTTTAGAGAAACAATGCAAACACAAAACTAGGAATTCTAGTAAGACTTCAAAGTCATCCAGGATCAATGATTTCCATCTGATCTGACAGGGCGTATGCCACCTCCTATTAGTGATTAGTAGTAACCTAGGCCTTATCTTGCACCATTTAGCCACAGTACATCCGTGACAGACGGACGGACGGACGACAACCATGACAACAGCTCGACAGTTACTTAAGTACGGTCAGCTGAAAATAATAATTATAGGCCTAACACGTACACTAACTAGAAAGCGCTCGTGAGAGTGCATATTCCAGCCAAGTGAAGTGATTTAGGCCTAAACATTACTACTGTAAAATATAGAAGTTTTCACAGGCGGGCGACACCGTTCCTGCCGGTTGTGTATGACATGCGGGGATGATGATGAGTCATCGTGTACACACACGGAACGACGGACAGAACGACCAGTCTCTTAATCTTCTCCAATGTTCACTTCGTTTACCTTGGCGAAGATAATAATGAGGAAAAACTATAAACATAAGCGAAAAATAATGTGGGCAACGACTGTTAAGTGTTAACTCTTCTGTAAAACGAAAACTTGTAATTATGCATGACTGTATCAAAGGTGGGCAACTTAATTCAAGTCCTGTAGAACGGCAGTAAAACGCTGTACATCTTACGAAAAAAATTCCATAAAATGTTAAAAACGTAAAAAACGTGGCAGAAATTAAACAAGAAGCCCAGCTGTCGCTAGGGTGAAGCCGACCGTACTGGTTGTCACTGACCTTGAACGTCATCCAAGTTCGACGATTTTTATGTCATCTGAAAGGGCCACTTATAGCTTGAAACATTTAATTTCTTATTGCGCTATGACCATTTAAGGTCATCCAAGGTTATCGATTTACGGTATAAGTCATTTGAAAACCAGTATGCGACTTCCTATTAGTGATCAATAGCAACGCAGGCTTTTTCTTGCACCGTTTAGCCACAGTACATCCGTGACAGGCAGACGGGCGGACAGACGGACGGACGACAATCATGACAAAGGGCCGACCTTAAGCTTACAGTTTAGAGGTCGGCCCCAAAACGTTGATGAACAAAGTTAGCACTAATTTGCCCAGTTAGACAGTAAGGCTTATTGAGGCTTATAAACGACATTCTCGTTGCAATGACTGTGAATACCGCTGTGTCCAGAAAGCTTGAAGGTTGTACAGGAATACCCTTATATGTAATACCGCGGTAATGTAAATTAATGTAATTTGCTGTAGGACCTACCGGTATTGTGCTCATCTCTATGGTGTTCGTGTTAATAATATGGGCATGCTGCCGCACAGCTGTACAGTGTACATCAAACGATTTCGTCATTCTTTAGTCCTAGATATAATGCCGAGAAGTTTTAGTATGATACGTAACCGTGATAAGATCGGCGTACACCTTTGTGTACGATGTCATTGTCTTTGGTCAACAAGCAGCGTTGACTGGAAGTTGGAAATAATTATAATTATATCTTATCTAAAAATACTCGATAATTTTTATCTTATGTACAAGAATGATTTGCGAAATTTAATTGATTAATTACTTTGGCTATTTTTCCGCTATTCGTACCTCGCTCAGTAGTGCAGCGACGTGTTTTAGCCTGGTACAGTGAGATCTTTACATTGATTCGAACGATATGTCTTGGTGACTTTCCCAAGAACCCCGCCGCTGTTTGGCCCTTGCGCAAATTTAGTGCGCGACCTTGAATGCAGCCCGCGAAAGCAGCTACTGCCTTCAGCGCGTCTTAGCCATCGCAAAGAATTTCTGTCCGTCTGTCCGTCTGTCTGTCCGTCTGTCACACGGGTGGATCAGTCAAAAGCGGTGCAAGCTAGAATCACCAAATCTTCACCGTCGGCCCGGAAGACTCTAGTTTCAGGAACCGTAAAGCTTTTTCATAAATTCGAATGGGGTCACCCCGAACGAGGGCGCTAAATGAGAGGGGGTGGGCAAAATTTGCGATTTTTGGCCAATAAGTCGCTGTATCTCAGTAACGGTACGAGATAGGGCCTAGGTTACTATTAATCACCAATAGGAAGTCGTATACTTGCTCTCGATTGGCGCCGAATTCTGTATAGTGCTTTATTCTTTATAGCGACTGTATAGTGCAAAAATAAGTTGTTTGCGTTGCTTCAGTGTGTTCTAAACTGTTTTCTTGTATGTATCGCACATCTGCGAGCACGTCGGACAATGTGTTGAGTCCACGCCTTGCTGCATGCATCACCCGAGCCACAGTCGAGCACCGTCGCTATCCTTCGTCGTGATAACACTCCGGGGAATTGAAGAAACGCGTCGTAAAACGATACACAATCTAGTCGATGACGAGCGAGCGACCTGTACTTGTCCGGACAATGACAGCTAGTCCGCGGTCGGTCGCTCAGTGCGCCTAATATACACTGATTATCTTGCTTCCCATGGACGCTGGGATACTACGTCGGTCTGCTAGTGGCGCGGGTCGATCGTAAAGACCGCACTGCCAGTTCGTTGCAGACAAGTAGTTTGTACGACGCTGCAATTTGCATGCAGAATTGATTCGACTGCACGGCCCGTTCAACAGGAGGCCACGTATTGCACCCAGTTTATCTGTAACTCCGTCCGTCCGTTCGTTTTTTAGCCGGGTCAAAAGGCAGCAATTTGGAATACGTGTTTTCAATTTAGAATACGTGTCAAAAACAGCTTCATCGTATTATCGCAGATGGCAGGAGTGTCTTCTACATTACTACATATTTTGCTTATTTGCCAGTGGTGGTTTGATTTCATCACACTATAAATCTATTGTCAATTCCGATAGGTTTAATCGTGTTAGGTAACGACAATTGTGCGACAATTTTACCAAGTTTTCGTTCACGTACGTTTATTGTGTCTGCAGATGTCTTTCCCATTTTTACGCGCGAAAGCCAAATGCTTCGCGCGTCTTTGTCATCGTCTGGGCGTCTGTCCGTCTGTCCGTCCGTCTGTCTGTCCGTCCGTCACACTCGTGATCTGTATCAAAACGGTGCAAGCTATGATCACGAAATCTTCACTGTGGGCTGCCCCAAGGTCTCTAGTTTATCGTGACAAAATTTCGTGCCACTGGATGCAGGGGTTCCCCTCGAACGAGGGCGTCGAAGAGGGGTACCCCCTAAAAAGACGTCATTTGCCGTTATTGGCTCGAATAATGTGAAAACGGTTGCAGATAGGTGCATACATGCTGCTTATCATAACAAGCACTGGTGACAGGCTTTTGGGATTTATTAACATCGATGACCTTGAACGACCTTGAAC
>Ga0209367_1005780_pt1 | contig 17123 bp, 16 predicted proteins | sample WorMetLIZISLAND2_FD_187412 | JGI IMG/M metagenome (GOLD analysis project Ga0209367, IMG submission 187412) | Marine gutless worms symbiont microbial communities from Max Planck institute for Marine Microbiology, Germany - Olavius geniculatus... ... | reverse complement strand
TGACACTACCCGGAGAAGAGTCGACTCATTTTCGAAAAAGGCAACAGCGGTTGCCGAAACGTCAACCAAATAATAATAAGGTTTGAAACAGTTAATTTTTATATTATGTCTAGTGTTCAACCGAATAATGTATTTAAGAATCACTTAAAACTGGTTGTCGGTTATAAAACTACCGTACTACTACTGTTCAAACTACTGTTCACGACTAGTCTTGGGTATATTTTGATGATTGCAAATTAAGTTTTTATGAAACATTGTGTATGTATATGATGTTGGTACATATGTTGACACTGAATCTATAATAGTTTAATATTTGACATGTCTAATATTCGGAATTGCTGTGCATTTAGGGAGTTGGTATGTACCACGATGCCATCAAGGCAGTTGAAGATGACATAAAGGAATGGCTGAAGAAGGTGAATGAGCTGATAGGGTTGAAGGAGTCTGATACTGGCCTGGCACCTCCATCTCACTGGGATCTTGCTGCAGACAGGCAGGCCATACGCAGTAAGTTTATCAGATGATCTTGTTGGTGTAAGTTCATTCACACTGCACGTTGGGTTCACAACTAGACTTGGCAACAAAACAACTTGAAAGTCAACTAAGTCACCACTTTATGACTCGACTTTAAGTTTTCCTTACTTACGCTGGTGACTTGCACCATGACCATTATCATTGTATTGGCCTATTCATGATTGCTATTAACGTATTTAGGCTAAACAGCCTTTAGTTATTTCAGTCTTTGGTTATTTCATACTTTCGTCCTAGGCAGTAAGCCTACTGTTTAGCTGTATCGCATAGTTTTAGTGCTGTTTTGATGTGAACTGTGAATTAACTAATTTTTAACCAGTATATAAATGTGTGATGCATGCTTTACTGCAAATTTACACCGTATTTTGATTTTTATATATCATTTCTTTTTTCTTAAAATTTGGTGGCGATTTGAGTGGAAAATGTTCATGGCAACTTGAAACTGAAAGGCTCGACCTGGAGCGTCCAAGTTGACCAGGTCTAATAGGGTGTGTGATGATTTAGCGCATAAAAACTTTATTGTAGCAGTCTCTTTTTTATGGATTAAAGTTATGTTAGTGTTATTTGTTTTTGTCTTTGATGTAGGTGAAGAACCACTTCAAGTAGCACGTTGTACAAAGATCATCAATGCAGGTCAGGACAATGCCAGATACATGATCAACGTGAAGCAGTTTGCCCGGTTTGTAGTCGAGCTTGGAGATCAGGTTGCACCGTCAGATATCGAGGAGGGAATGCGTGTTGGGTATGTTGAGTACGTTATTCAGTCTTTTTATTGTTGTGTTGTTTGTTAGCTCTATTATAGAAGTTTTCGTTTTTTATTTATTTTTAATTATTGCCAAGTATATTATCTAAATAAGTTAAAACAAGTTTTAACAAGTTTTAATAATTAAACAGTTTTGATGCTGTTGGTAGGCCAAAAGGATGGGTATTAGGGTGTATTGTGAAACAAAAATTGTTATGTTGTAAAAATGGCTTTTGACATCAGGCTGCCTTGTCTGTTGAGATATTGCCACATATGCTGTTATTATAACTGGAAATTATAGAGCAATTTTAGCCTTATGCTTTTTTTCACCCCACCAGTAACTCTTATATATTTCAGTAGGAGTCAAACCTAGATCACCGTCACATTATCCATACACTGCGTCTGGAAAAAAGTAATCTACTAGACATTGTACATTAGAAATGTCAAATCTGGACGACTCTGAATAAAATTTTGTCCACCTTATTTCCAATAAATTGCTGAAGTGATCACCAAATTTTATTGAAAAATATTATCTCATAGCGGAGTTATGATTTGTTAAATATCGATAACAAAATATCTTCGTTACCAATATGGCATTACATACTGCAGTCGCTCGATCGGAAGTGATGTTTGTTGATGTCATCAGCATAAACAGTAACAAAGTGGTATTTTCTGCAGACAACGAGTTTTAGCTAAGCTGTTGAGACAAGAGAAAGGTTTGGTGCTAAAAAGCTTATCACGGAATTTTTCAGCAAGCTGTGGACAGTGCCAGGATTAAACAAACATCAGCACTGTTATGTTGGCATTGTGATGTTGGTTTAAGTTAGTATGTCAGTGCTGGAGCTTAGTGTGTGTGTGTTATTGTTAAGTGTTGACAGAGTGAGGTACAAGATCCAGATACCTCTTCCACCGAAGATTGATCCATCTGTTACGATGATGCAGGTGCAACGTGCGTACTGTTGCTTTTGCAATGTTGCCGACACTGTAGGTACTGAAGTGTTTGTAGAACTGTGTTTTTTTGTATTTGTGTTTTTATGCATAGCGTAACATTTCAGCACTTTGATACTGTTGGTTGGGAAACGCGAAAAATATATCTGGCTTGTAAAGATTTTTACTCGAAACTTTCTCGAAAGTTTACTTTACTGGAACTTAGTCTAACATCAAGTATCTCTGACTGGTTTTTAAAAGATGAAAGCTGGAGCAATAGTTTGTCTGTGCTCTGATGATTTTTAATTTTATTTATGGACTTGTGTTAGTGTGAGCAGTGGTGTTGGCAGGGCAAAAAGTTGCATTTTTTTGACAGACACTTGCAAACTTCTAACAAAGGTAATCACAAGTGTTTAAAATTTTTATCTTGTCCTTAAATTTTCTCTAAATTGGGTTTTTCTGCTTTACATTTTGCATTTCTGGACGAAAGTTTTGTGACAAGAAAAAAATTTCCATCAGTTTTTTGACAGCCAAACATTGAGGGTGGGCAGTTGGCTTTCCTTTCCCTGGCCATGCTGCCATGCTGTGTGTGAGGCTGTTTGAGATGTTTTAGGTGGAAGAGAAGCCAGATGTGACGTACAGTGACATTGGTGGATGTAAGGAGCAGATTGAGAAGTTACGTGAAGTCGTTGAGATGCCACTTCTTCATGTAAATAAATGTGTTTGTGACTGCAGTACTTGGCTTCCAGAATGCTAAGAACTGAAGGCTGATTTACAGAGAGTTCTAGCAAGTTTAAAAAAGAATTGTGTAGGTTTATTCTTAAGTTGTTCTTCAGCCATCAACTGAGCAAAGCAGCAAAAATCATAAAAATTTGATATTATTCAGCACATTGACAGCTATGCAGTGTGATGGCTAACATGATGGCTAACATCATCTTTTTGTGATTTTTGCTGTTTTTGATGTGTTTGTCATTGCATGTTACCATTAACAAAGTATAAACTAATTTTTTTTACATTTATATTGTTTATAAGTGACATGTCTGGCATTGGCTGTTACTTTTTCAGCCGGAAAAATTTGTGAATCTTGGGATTGATCCGCCGAAGGGAGTGCTACTGTTTGGTCCGCCGGGAACTGGCAAGACGTTGTGTGCTCGTGCCGTTGCCAACCGCACAGATGCATGTTTCATTCGTGTCATTGGCTCCGAACTGGTGCAGAAATATGTCGGAGAGGTTGGCTTGCAGTTCATATCATCATCATCATCATCATCGGTTTTATTTCAGGCACTTGGCCCATATGCACATAAAACACATAAAAACATACAGCAAAACACATGCACAAGAAACACACGAATCATGCAAATACAGGTAAAACTCAATAAAAGCAGTACTATTAGCAGTTGCAACTGCAAACATCAAAAACAGTTAAGAGCAGCCAGATGACTAACTATAACTGCAGGTGTTCCAACATTTTGAAAAAATTATGTGACTATTATGCATTAAGGTATTAAAACTTGCTTGCTGAAAGTCAAGAATCAATTTTTTTCTATAGGCATGTGTGGAATTTTTAAAGTATTTTGCCACTGTATACTCGTACTGTCTGCTGTCCTGTTGCTGGCAGGGTGCTAGAATGGTGCGCGAGTTGTTCGAAATGGCAAGCACCAAGCGAGCATGCATTATCTTCTTTGACGAGATAGATGCTGTCGGTGGAGCACGCTTTGACGACGGTTCCGGTGGCGATAATGAAGTCCAGCGTACGATGCTGGAGTTGATCAACCAGCTTGATGGCTTCGACCCTCGCAGAAACATCAAGGTGCTGATGGCAACCAATCGACCAGACACTCTGGATCCAGCGTTGATGCGGCCTGGCCGACTTGATCGTAAAGTCGAGTTCGGCGTTCCCGATCAGCAGGTATTACAGAGTTGCAGAGTACCGGACTGAATACTGATTTTTTCCTTTTATTTTTTGCTAAACCAGGTAAATTTTTTCAAGTTTACTGCATGTTAGTTTAGAGGTGCTCTTTAAAAGTGAATTGGAAACTGTTGGAGAATAACCATATTGCCTGGCTACTTTGTCTTCATCCAGCTAATTGCTTTTCAGTATCGTACTCAATAGTTATTTATTCGCATTATGTTTTACGTATTACTTTGTTCATAAATCGTTATATTTGTTAATGTTTGTTAATGACTTGACATTTGACAATCAGTATGTGATGATGATCTACAACCATTATTAGATTCATAGCAAAAACCTTTTTACGCGCGAAAGCAGCTACTGCTTTCAGCGCGTCTTAGCCATTGTAATTCTGTCTGTTTGTCCGTCCGTCCGTCAGTCTGTCACACAGGTGGATCAGTCAAAAACGGTGCAAAACAGGATCACCAAATCTTTACTGTCGGCTGCCTGGAAGACTCCAGTTTCAGGAACCGTAAATCTTTTCCATAAATTCGAAGGGGGTCACCCCTAACGAGGATGCTAAATGAGAGGGGGTGGGCAAAATTTGCAATTTTTGGCCAATAAGTCGCTGTATCTCCGTATACCATACATGGATCATGTAGCCAACGCCACGGTTCGACTTCGAGCTGGCTCACCACCACAGCTGTCTTAGCTGATTCAGAGAAGTCGGCTTCGACTCTTCGGTCACGTGGCAAGGATGGATGCGTCACTTGACATCTCCAGAGCACTCAAAACATCAATCTGAGGTCTGCCCACAGAGTGGAAGCGCCCTCCCGGACGCCCTCGCCACACGTGGCTATGTACTCTGGAAGCAGATCTCCAGCCTCATAATCTTGGTCTCAACTCGGCTTGGAAATACGCCCAGGATCGAGAACACTGGAAGCACCTCGTGGACACCGCTATGCTCCAGCTCAGGGCATGCGCTTGATGATGATGATGATGATGATCTCAGTAACAGTGCGAGATAGGGCCTAGGTTACTATTAATCACTAATAGGAAGTTGTACACTGGCTTTCGATTGCCACCAATTTCAATGACCTTGGAAGACCTTGAACGCTTAAATAGGGGTTTTAATGGATTTTTTGGCGATTTTGGGCTGCGAGACACTTTTCAAGAGCGAATTGCGCTGAAACCAATTGAGATAGACATAGACAAGCTGCATATGAAATTTTTAGCATTGAACGTAGATTTTGACGGTCTAAGTCTCGATTTTCTAGGTTCGAGGAAACCTGCGCATGAGGGCATCAAAGAGCAGTACCCCCGTAAAAGTCGTTATTTTACTGTTGTTGGCCAGTTTTTCATGAAAACAGCTGGAGACAGACTGACAGTTTGCGAACAGGAACTGCTATAGGCTTTTGCGCGTCTCATGAGCCTTGGCTCAAATTTCTTGTTTGTAGAACGCTACAGTGCTAGTAGTTTGTTGCAAATTTTTTTGCTTTACAATGCCAAGGACAGTATTATGTTCGTTATGCTTTTGTTCTCCTATAGTGTTTCAGTGACATTACTACATTATGGTGTGAATTGTGAAGTTGTGCATTTTGGTGAGAAAATGATTGAGTGACAAATTTTTTAAAACTCGCTGGTGGAGATGAGGTTAATGAATTTTTTCGCTAATTTTATAGCTTAGTTGTTGAAACAATATGTGACGAAAATAATCTATATAGATTTGTCTGTATTGTATGCATGCTAAGCTTATATTTCTGTGTACATTTAATGTGAGTTGTACCATGTATACGAATGAAATAATATTAATCGTTACGTTTTTGCTTGTATGGCTTAGATTGCACTTGCTCAATAATGCATACAGTTTGATAAAATTAATATTAAAGCAAGATGAACAACGATATACAGTGAATGGCTATTGTCTAGGGAATGGAACTAAAACATAAAAGCGCAGCAGCAAACAAAAACATAACATGCGACTGTCCTGTAGCTGATCTGTGATGCGAGGTGGAAACCGGAGGATGGCGGACGGAAGACGACGACGGACGGAAGGTAGTAGTCGGGCGGCTGCCGTTGAACCCGCTTGCCACGTGCTGGAAGATGAAAGTCAGGTGGCGGACGATGATAGTCGGATGGCTGACGAGGAACCGCCTGCCACGTGCTACATCGACGGGGTCACGCTCTAACTGACTCGCAGACGTGTGTCGTGTAGTCGTAGTCGTACAGGAAAGCGTTCCTTCAGAAGTCGTTCATAACCGTAGGTTCGTTCGTACAACGTACAACGTAGTTCGTCGTTTCACGTACGTCTTATGTCAAACGTTGACTACCCGCTAACGTATACACAGAGCACAACGTGTTGACTGTTCGAGTGCTCAGGCTGGTAATAACGTTCAGCTGTCGTCTCTTTGCCAAGAAGAGTTTTCGCACATGCGCAGTAACATCAATCAGCACGTGCTGTTCAGGTCACGTCTGCATGGTGCAACTGGGCCGCCAGACGACTGTCACAGCAGGCATGAAAAGTGGACCATCTTATAGACCAGATGCCGCCATCGACTGTTCACGGTTGACAAAATGCAAGCGCACCCACGTAACTGAAAGAAACAGGGGCAGTCCTAACATAATAATAATAGCAATCTATGCACTTGTTGACAACGACATACAGTCATTGACACAATAAAAACAGCAAACATCAAAAAAAAAATCTTTCCTACTGAATATTGTTTCATCTCTCATCTGTAAGTTGATCGTTTGTTATTCAGGGTCGGACTCAGATATTCAAGATTCATTCTCGGTCGATGAGCGTGGAGAAAGACATTCGCTGGGAGCTGCTTGCTCGCATGTGTCCCAACTGCACTGGTACACATCTTGTCTGATCATTTTTGTCTGCTTCCTCTAACCGGTTTAAATGTGTGTCATTTGTGACATTAATGCAGTCTCTGTTTTTAATTTATGACTTATTTTCCCTGTTTGTCATCATCGAAGCAATGTCCCCAAAGTTCTCAATTAACAGAAACATTTGAGGAGAGAGTGTTGGTTAAAATAATCTCCTGTGTCAAACCAATTGTTGCGAGTCCAATGGTTTTAACGCCTTCACTGCGCACGAGGAGACTGTCTTGTGATGTCAGCACTACTCACCTGTTGTGTGCATGATGAGATAATTTAGTCATGTTGTTCATGTAGTATTACAAGTGCGCAGTTTCGCACATGGGATTTCAGAATCTCTGCAGCGAAAAGGATAAAATGCTTTTTAAATAGAGTGCACTGGATCATTAAGCATTTTGTGGTTATATTGGCTGCTACACTACAAATTGTTTGCTAGTGATATTTGTAATTTTTCTGCATCGTAACATGAAGCGCATGACCTTAAACAGTCAGAACATAATGTATGATGCTGGGGTGAATGTGTTCGTTTGTTGTCAACTTGACATTGCTGATTATCAAATGTTAACCTTGTGGGGTTAAACACGGCAGGTAATTCAGCACTGCAAAAGATAGCCATTTTATAAAATGTATTCGTAAAGATAAAGGTGAAGGTAAAGGTTGTCAATTTGTATAGCACATCATCACGAGCATGCACACGCCTCTAATCGCTTTCGTCACATGTGAATGAGTTACTACTCATTTTACCATCCCACGGAGGGTAGAAGGCTGAGTCGACCTAGCTGGCAGGCTTTGCACCGAGATGGTTTACCTGCCTGCAGGCAGTCACCCATCGCAGTACTAACCGGGACCGGCGTAGAGTAACTTCGTTTCAGCCAAAACGCGCTACCAACTACACCACGCCACCAACTGTAGTTAGATTATAATTGTTAGTGGCCATATGACCTAAATGTGTATGGTTCATATTGTACTCAATTGCATGAATGGGTTGTTTCTCCAGCTAATGTAGTGCGTATGACACACATTTTGTGTTAGGTGCTGATATCCACAGCGTCTGTACTGAGGCAGGGATGTTTGCCATCCGCTCACGGCGCAAGATTGCCACAGAGAGAGATTTTCTTGACGCCGTCAAGAAGGTCATCAAATCCTACGCAAAGTTCAGCTCGACGCCTCGCTACATGAGCTACAACTAGTTGCTCAATTCGTTCGCTCTCCTTCATGTTTTAGCTACTTTGCTGTTTTTATTCTGTAGTAAACATCTACATGCTTTCATTATATGCTGCCATTTTATTCTAACATTTATACAGTATGTGTTCATATTGGTGTAACAAATATCGTATGGTTGCTATGTGGATTTCAAGCCAGTTGTACATGAGGTGTAAAGAAAGTTTTTTTTCAGGAAATGGCTAAGTGCAGCACCTGCTGCCTGAGAGATTCTGAAGCCTTGACATCGCACCACTGTTTTCAGCTAACTTTTTTTACTCTCCTGACCCTGTAGTTGGCTGGACTGGCCAGTATTCTTGTTGCATTTTCCAATTTTAAATATAATTTACTTTCAACATTGTTTTTGATATTTTCACTCTTGATTTCCAGCTACACCACTTATTGTTCTATTGCTGTTCTGGCATTGCTTGTGAATTGTCTCATTAGTTCGTTTGTTATTTATAATTGTGGTTAATTTTTTTTTGATGCTGTGGTTATTTAATGATGGTCTGATGTAGTTCAATTGGTTTTACATTTCATTTGCAATTTATTTTTTTGTGGTTTATGCATGCATATTGTTCTGATCAATTTTTTATACATTTAAATGTATTTTTTACAAATAGAAATGCTTTAGATCATAGAACATTGTGTGGTTATATTATCGGTTTTAAGGTGAGTTATTTGCTGCTAATGTTTGTAATTTTTTTGCATTGTTGTTATATACTCATAGCAGTATTATTTTTTATAATACTGTTTTTGAGCTTTTATATTCTATATATTTTATCTTTTGTTAGTCTGGCTTTATTGTTACGTCTGCCAAAGAAAGGATTGTATAATCGGGCCTGTCTAATTGTTTGTTAGATAATGCACAAAGTTAGCAACATTTTGATGGAATTTTAGTGAAGGGTAAGGCAGGGGCGTCTATCCCCCTAAGTACTTGAGCAAATTTCCCTCTAACTTAAGTTGAGGCGCCGTAGGCACTGAGAACGAGGCACCATAGGTGTCGTAGGGTGAGGAATGGGGAGAGCCGACTAAGAGGCCTGGGGGAGCATTGTGAGCTCCTCCAGTGGGGTCTGGGGTGGAGCTCTGGTGAAAAACGAATTTTGTGCATTCTAAGCATAATGGGACACTTTTGTTTGCAAGATATCGTAAATTATGAGAACAGCATCTTACAGGCTGAGGTTCGGTATGCCATGAATATCAAAATTTTTTCACTCTAATTTCTCCCCCCCAAAAATTTTCCCTTTTTTCTTGGACCATTTGCTCTAAGGCTTATATGGTGTAGACGCCCATGGTGGTAAAGAGTGGCCAAGCATTGAGTGATTAGAATTTGATTTTGTCTAGAAAGTTTTAAAAGAAGCTCATTCGTGACACAACTGGCCATTAAATGGCCGTTCAGTTTCTTACCTCACACAACATCTGCTTCTGCACTACCTGGGAAAACAGAACAGACAAAATATGCATTAAAATTTACAATTTTTTTTTTATAAACTTTCATCTTTTCGGCTATGTGGCCACCAACAGCCAATCAATTACAAGGTTTGATTGTTGTGCAGCAGCACGTCTGTTAAATAGGCCTAACATTCAGGAATATTGATGTTTTCAAGAAGCGACTGGTGAAGTCTAGATTGGTCAGATAAATGATAATACGTCGCCGGTAGAAAACTGCCAAATTTTAGCCCTGTCGAACAATGGAATTGTCGTCTTGTTCACTGCTAGTCTGCTGCGTCAGTTACAAGCTCATGTGGTGAAATTAAACAAAGGTTGCACCGTGCAAATAAACAATAATTTTCAGAGACAGAATTATTGCTTCTTTAGTTCAAACGTTTGATTTGCAGTCGCCGTCGGTAGCATGATTAAACTAGAAATATGTTCTGTGCAACGAGGTATCTGTCCCATTGCCACGCTATTATAGCCTAGCAGCTGCATTTCTGCGTTTGCAAATTTTAAAAAAAATTGGGGTAAAATAGGTGAAGGAGTTATCAGATTTTTATCGCAAACAAACTCGATCTTACTTTTCGGGCCCCGAATCACTGTGCAAAATTTCATCAAAATCGAATCAAAATTGCGGCCGTAGGAGTGTTTACAGACAGACTGACAGAATGACAGTGTGACATAAGTGATTTTATAATCTGCTCCATGCTATGCTATAGCAATGGGAGAGATAACAATAATAATGATAATAATGCCGTCGATAGAAAAAGTACAGCAGTAATAGCGCAGTCAACCGCACAGGGGTATGCATGTTCTATTTGTTAAGCCAGTCTGAAGTGAAGTGAGCCTTAAACGAGACAGTATGCTGTTGTTTAACATACTTATTCCAACGGTCGTCGCTTACGGTCGTGTAAGCTATAAACTGTCGTTCGTTTGATCACGTTTAAGTGCACCTGTTGAGTTATCAACCCGTTATATCACTGCAAACATAGTGCTAGAAATATGCAGTACGAGCTCCAGCGTGGAATATAAGTGTCTCTAGTTTGCGCGTATATACTCGCACTACTGGAACAGACTACGATATAGCGTTCTGCGTGCAGTTTTTACAGCGCGTGTGATAGGAATCTACGACATCGGCTCAGAGCAGCAGCAAACTTCTGTACCAGTAGACGGCTCTACGCACGCAACAGGGCGATGACGTGACATTTTCTCTTTCTCGCTGGTTCCCTGCTCGAAACATGTCGTCGACGTGTTCGTATGTCTCTGGATTAACAATCTATCGACAAGCTACGTACATAACGCTCGTTCCCTTATGGAGTGTCAAAGGGGTGTCAGGAAAGAACTGCATCGGAAACCTGGCTGCTCTCTCTGGCGACACTTCGAAGCGCTATTTTCTGTAAAAATTGTGTTCGATTAAAATGCATTTCCACTTTTTTGGTGGTGAACATTTCCCGACTCGACTTGCACGTAGAAGCGGTTCGATTATTTTGGCATCTCGTACGCGGCGCTGCGTGGTTTTCATTTGAGCAGGCCCACAACACATCAGTGTTCAGTGTTGCGCAGCGATACTCTACAGTGAGTTGAGCTGACGGTAGACAGACGAAATTGCTTGTAAAATGACAAAGAGAGAGGTCCAACTGATGGGACGAGGATTTATCATCAGCCAGCCATCAATTGGACGACGACTCGTCAACAGTGAATGAATGAAGCACGCAGACTCAGCAACATTCGACGTCTATAATAGACGGGCCGACCACTGGCGCAACACCCGGGAGGTAAGCGCTTGTAACCCCCACACTATGATGGGGGCTGCAATTATTATAGCTGCATATCATTTATACAAGCTACATGCATTCTCAGGTTTCTTTCATGCCAAAAATATGTTTGCGGACTCTCTTAAGATTTTACAGTGCTCCCAGACCCCCCTAGCTGGCAGGAAGGGGGAAGTCCCCTCCCCCAAAATCCGACCCCCGCTCAAGGCCTTCGCCATTAAATCCAACACACAGTTTGTGCCGAAATTTAACTAGTATCTTTTAGCCTCCTACCAGAGTTCCGCTCCTGGGCCGGTCCCACTAGAGGTCTTTTGCCCCAAGGTTAACACCGAAAACCCCCTACTCCACTTTTAGATGAAAATGACCACCACACATAGGGTGCAACTGCAATAACTGACGCGCTGACAAAGCTATGATCTGACGACGTAACAAGCAATCGTCGGACACACTGAATAGCGGCGTCGAGAAATCAATTGCAACGTTCCTTACACTAGGCTACGACTTGATTACTACAACGCACTGCAATGACGAGAAGGTGACATCATTCATAGGACCGCGCGCTCACGCTTTCCGGGAAAAATGCTGCACTATGGCCTTACACTTTGGGACGCGCCAATCACAAAGTTAATTCAGTGCACTACAGGCATCAGGGACGGTTGTACAGATCAAACTTCACTCCGAGAACAACTTGTAACATTGAAACTATAAGAATTCATCAAAAGTACACAACTTTAGTTTAGGTTTTTATCAGTCAGTCAATCGATCAATCATTTATTTGTTTCAACACATGCAACAACAAAACATGACAAATGAACAATGAATGGTAACAGACAGGACACCAACGCAGGAAACCTGCACTAACAGTACCCCAGAAATAAGGAAAATTTGAGAAAGATAATTTTGAAAGTAAATGTAGAAAAGCACGCGTTATCTTTGGTTTTGTCGTATACATTATATTGTAAACCACTACAGATTATTCTTACCAATGGTTATTTTTTGATTAGTTGATTGATTACAATCTTTAACAAACTTACTAAATATCTGGCACTGAAATGGCGATTTGATAAATCTCATAAAATGTACTACACTGAGGCATAAAAACACACCAAAATTAATTGATCGTAACTTAAAAAATTTCTTATAATTTTTGGTGCGAATATTCCTGATACAACTAACCTTTAAACGACCATTCAAATCAGCAACTCACCCAACATGAGCCTCTGCACAACCAGTGGAAATCAGAAAACATGAAATAGCCATTTAAATGAAAAAAATGCCAAAAACGTCTGTGACAATATCAATTATTGTAACTTGGAAAAGGACAACTAGATTTTGACTGTTTATAGTACAAATATTTCAGACACAACTGGCCATCAAACGGCAGTTTCCAGCTTACCTCATATCTGTTTCTGCACTACCCGGGGAAAGAGAACAAACGAAACACGAGTTAAAATGAAAAAAAATCGGTAAATTTCATTATTGCAGAAATGTGACTCCCAAAACCCCAATCTCGGTCCATTCGACGATGTTTGCAGTGTCTTGCATCAGTGAGTCTAAAAATGCTGTTTAGAAATGTCAGTGAACTCAAGAAGCGACTGGTTTGTCTGGAGCAAAACATTATCCACACTGCTATCAACTAGTGGATAATGCATCTGCATGTCTGCATTAACACAAATTGCTGATATCTCAAATGTTTACTGTCAGCAGTTGCACAACTGGACAATTGCATAAACTGTCAGCCAGTGCTAGAAAATTAAACAAAATACGCTAGATGTGTATTAATTGAATCAAATAATCATATTGTATTAAATAAAAATGTAATATATTGCTTGTTCTGTTTCCCCAGGTAGTGCAGAAACATACATTCGATGAAGTAGGAAAACGAAAAATCATTTGATGTCAGTTTTGTCTGGAACATTCGTACGAAAAATTATCAAAAATCTGATAATCTGCCTTCAAGTTACGATCGATAAATTTTGGCGTTTTTATGCCTCACAGTGTATTTAGGTTTTTAGGTATTAGGTATTTAGATTTTGCCGTATAATATAGGCTATATCATATTGTAAATCATTGCAGGTCATTTTTGTAAGTGGTTATTTGTAGGTTGGTTGATTGATTACAATCTTTATTAAGCCTAATTTTCTGGCATTGAGGTGGCGAATTCACGAACTTTGTATAGCGACTAGTTACTGTTTCAACAAAAGACCCACAAAGCGACTTGCAAATTCTGTATGAAATCACAACACATGTAACAACATTCAACATAAGCTTGCATATAGGTAATAATTGCACATCAACATGCATCACTTCACTGTGAAACTAGTTATTGCAGAATAACTGCAAAAAATACAAAAGCTAACACTTACAAATTTCCTAACCATTTTATTGTCGTTAATACTATCATAAAAATACAACAATAAACTCTAAATATGGATATCATGCACCACTACCAAAATATTACTATTATCATCATCAGTTTGTTCAGCTGGAAAAAAACAACTTTTCGTACACTACAGTATATTCACACAGCTAAGTTACGGTTTGCAGCAAAACACTCATGCCGGGTAATAATCATAATAATCACAGAAAAAAATGTTTAATTCAACACTTTTTTGTAATAACTTATGATTATAGCCAAACCACTAACAGTAATAGATTCATCAATACATTCAAACATTCTTTTCCTGCATAGTATAACATTTCATAAATTAGCGATAATTTATTCACTTTTACAAATATTCAAAATTTCAATGTAACTTGCCACTCAACAAGTTTGTTTACTCAAACATTTTTATACTTAAACTGTGCGCAAATTTAACGAAAAGATCACTGAATGCGGCCTGTATAAGGTAATGTAGTGATAAAAGTGACAAGGTAACAAAATATTTAATGTACACTTCATTGCAACTGTCGTGAAAGCGACTGTGATAGTAAAAGAACACAGAAAATCAGTCGATATTTTACAAAGTTATAGCAAAAACTTCTGGCTAGTTTTAAATTCAGTGCACAAATTACTGGTAGAGGCATCTATAACATGTTTGGAGTTATAGAAATAAAATATTAATACTACTGTCAAGCTACTGGACCTCAAGCAGTGCAAACATAAGGCATATTATAAATTAGCGATAATTTATTCACTTTTACAAGTATTCAAAATTTCATTAAATTTCATTCAATTTCATTAACAACATTTCATGCCACATTTAGCAGACAACAAAATGTAAAACCAGAGTTAACAAACAAGCTGCCTTCGTACATCCTGAAAAAGCACCAAATAAAATACCATTTGCATATTGGTGAGAAACCAAGCCACCGAATTAACCGTAAAACTGCCGAAAAATTTTACAGCTAGCTAAAAACACTACCAGAAAACATGTCTTGTTTGTCGACTTTAATTTGGAATCATAGCCGTTTTTCTATCACTTGACACTGGTGATGACCAATTTCTGTACTATGACAGCGGACTTCAAAAATATGATATTAATACGTTTTAACAATAAATTTGGCAGCTGAGCTGCAATTTCAAGTTGAAAATTTCTTTGTCAGTTATGATTTTCCAAGTTAGTCAAAAAACAGCCATAAATGTGGCAAACTGCAAAAATTTTAGTCACAAACTAGCCCGTCGATGTGGTCCAGCTTAGCCAAAAGAAGTCATTTTTAACAAACCAGCTACAAATGTGAGAAAATTAGGCTTGGGGTCCAGTTCGCAGGTATAGCAGAAACTAACAAATACTAAATGTGGGACTATGGTAGTGATTATTATCTATATTATGCAGCCACCTGAACCGTTGTGATGGGCCACATTACAGTCTGGCCTGCTGTCTGTCCATATAGTCCCATATGGATTCCCAACTCAAAATAAAAAAAACGCAGAAGAATCAAAATTAGTGTAAACGTTCCCAGTGCAGAAGTTACTGACGTGCCAGTTTTCAGTTTAAAAGGTCTAAGGTCAAGGTCAATAAACATCAAAACCACCAGAAAATGATCAACATGTTGCATTAATTCAATGCAGGAAAGTGTGAGGGAAAGGAAAGAGGAAGAGATAAAGAAGTAAAGTTCCACCCTCTTCAATCCCACTTCGACCACTGGTGTGCAGTGGACACTGGATGGATGGCAGCAAACATGTTAACACGTGGCATAGTGACATCTTGGCTTGTATTAAATTATACAAAATAAATATGTTCAAAACCACTGCAGTTGGCAACACTTCTTTACGCAACTCACTAGTTGAGAAATTTGCGACATCGTCGAGCGTTACAAAAGCACGGCATTTTAACATCCTCCAGTGGAAACTTGTAGTCATAAGTCAGTTCCTCCCCACAGCGGATGTCACGCAGAGCAAAAATGATGATATGCAGTCGTCCATCAATAACAATCTGTCGTGAGTAGCAGTTGGGCTCGCATGAATGGTTGATAAACCGGGCAACGTTACCACACTTTGTAGCATCAATGACATCGTCGTCACCGCACCGGAACATGTAACAGCCGATGCCATGCGAATCATACTTCCGCTCTCGGACGTCAGCCACCGATGCACGGATCACCTCTCCAGCATATTCCATCAACATCTCCCCTGCGCTCACGTCGTGTACACAGAACAGTCCGAGACCGTGGATTTGTGAACGATGGACAGTCACTGTTGCACGACTGAATTCACGCAGATGACGAAACCGCATTGCCATTGGCAGATCACACAGCTCCAGCCGTCTGTCAAAGCACATATATTGCCAGTTGACAAATCACAACTATTAAACGATAAAGGTTGACAGCTTAAAGGTTGTGTATTAATTCTTCATGGGAAACCCATTGTAGAGCTACTGAGTATTACCTGCCAAGGCTGCCATATCGGATCACACACCCAGCACAGGTGAACATGAACTCCAGCCAGACAGGCCAGTACTCGATTTACCTACCCCAGAGGGATTAAAGGCTGAGTTGACATTGGTGTTCATTATACAGGGTGGGCCAATAAAAACCGGACCTGTTTGAGCGTTGACAACTCAACGATGGTTACCCGCAGAAAGGCGTGTGATGTGTCAAAAGTTTCAGAATGTTGTAGACAAAAGGGGCCGAACTTGCGTAGCAAATCATTTAAATATTCGTTGACTAATTTGCCTAAATCTTCATTACCCCTGAAATTAGACATTTGCCTGCACTTCCATGTGCCCGAGTTCACTGAACTCAAAAACTCACTGCCAAAAAGTCCAGATTTAAATTCTGTGGATTAACCAGTGTGGGGGCATTGCAACAGATAGCATGGTAACAAAATTTCAGTAACTGACCAGGTTAAACGTGGGCTAATCGAATGCTGGGCTCAGCTGATCCTGAACACACTGACTCCAGCGATCGATCAGCTGCCTAGAAAGATTGATGACAGTTATGAATGCAGAAGCTAAGCAACTGTCTATGTCGAATTTCATCTAAATTCAACGTATGTGTTAATGATTGTTGACATTTTACTGTATGCTGAATGAAAATCAACTTAAATTCATGCATTACTGCCAATTTAGCATGGTTTTAGGGGTGGGACAGATTTATGTAAATCAGGCAAAGAATATTTAAATGCAGAGACATGCAAATTGTACACTTCTTCTGTACACAATTTTGAAACTTTTGGCATATTACGCGCCTTTCCATCAATAAACATCGCTAAGTTATAAAAGCTCAAGTGTCATGTTAAATCCATGTGTTACAGTCAAATTTGACAGAATTTCGAGAGTGACAAATATTTATGCAAATT
>Ga0209367_1005778_pt1 | contig 17130 bp, 14 predicted proteins | sample WorMetLIZISLAND2_FD_187412 | JGI IMG/M metagenome (GOLD analysis project Ga0209367, IMG submission 187412) | Marine gutless worms symbiont microbial communities from Max Planck institute for Marine Microbiology, Germany - Olavius geniculatus... ... | reverse complement strand
CCTCTAATGCGCTTTCGTCACTAACCAGAGCCGCCTGCCGCATGGCCACCGTGTGCAGCCTGCAGACACAGGCTGGCGCAGCGGCCGGCTAGGCAACCCCAGTCAGCTGTACCAAGGTCCGCATTTTCCGTAACCCATGTAAATGAGTTACTACTCATTTTACCCTCCCATGGAGGGTAGAAGGCTGAGTTGACCTAGCTGGCAGGCTTCGCACCGAGATGGTTCTGTAGCAGAAGCATGGTAACGTTGCAGGAAGGAGTTGGTCCGAAGGAGATGGACAAGAAGACAAAGGCAATGGGATTTCCCGTCGGCTCGGCGACTTTGATTGATGAGGTCGGTATTGACGTAGGAGCACACATTGCAGACTACATCTCCGGTGTGTTTGGACCTCGATTTGGCTTCGGCAGCAACGAGACCAGTCTGCTGAAAGATATGGTCGCTCAGGGATATCTTGGTTCGTATGATTCACCCTGTGTCTGTGGTTCACTGTAAATGTAATCTTTCACTACTGCTGTCTGTTGTCTTATTAATGGACAATCATTAATTTACATTTTGTACAAAAGTGTGGAAATCCACAGCTTAGCATTTATTTTTTATACTAATAAAAGGTAAAGGTCGTCAATTTGTATAGCGCATTGTCGCAAACACGCCTCTAATGCGTTTTCGTCACTAACCAGAGCCGCCTGCCGCACGGCCGTCGCGTGCAGCCTGCAGACACAGGCTGGCGCAGCGGCCAGCTAGGCGACCCCAGTCAGCTGTACCAAGGTCCCCACCTTCTGTAACTCATGTAAATGAGTTACTACTTATTTTACCGTCCCACGGAGGGTAGAAGGCTGAGTCGACCTAGCTGGCAGGCTTCGCACCGAGATGGTTTACCTGCCTGCAGGCAGTCACCCATCGCAGTACTAACCGGGCCCGGCGTAAAGTAACTTCGTTTCAGCGGAAACGCGCTACCAACTACACCACGCCACCACAGTACAAATATGCAGTAAAAACATTATAAAAGTTGTGTAAAAATTAGAGCTGTCACAGTTGACACATTAATTAACGCGTTAATGCATTAATAAATTAACGCCCGTTAAGAAAGTTAATGCCCGTTAAAAAAGTTAACGCGCGTTAAAAAAATTAACGCACAAGCGTAAATTTATTTCATTCAGTTACTAAATTCTGTGCAGCTTAAGTTCGGATATTCCATTAAACTGCGGTTATATGACAATCGAATGAAATCAAGTAACTAAACTAGTTTTCGTGGGTATGGGAATTCCCATGGGTATCAGTATGGGATGAGTATGGGAACTGTGCTGAACTTCCATGGGTTCTGTGTGAATTCTGTGAGAATTTTTGATTTTTACTGATGAGAGATTAAGCGCAAATGCATAATAGTCTTCCGAGAGCCTCAAGCCGCCGGTTGGTACGTCGCAGTCGCTGCACCATGGTGACGCAATAGAGTTAAGGAGGGGTCACACTGGCGGTCCGGACCAATGACCTTCTAACCTAGGAGACTGGAAGCCGTCCAAACGGCCGTCAAAAACACCAACTGTTCGGACGTCGAACGGCCGTCCGGACCGCCAGCGTAACCCAATAGAGTCCATCACAAAATGATGGACAAGAGATGATATACAAAATAAAAATACTGTAATAGTTAAATAGTAAATAGTCTAAATAAATACGTTTAAAAAATAAAAAAAAATTATATGTGTTTTTTAAACTTCTTTTCATTTTTCTAACTTTCTATATTCTACAGGCGGGTCCCATAAACGTGTCGGGCCCGGGGTAATTTACCTCCTACTCTCCATCTCGACGGGACTGGGTGCATTAATTTACGCGTTAATTAATGCATTAAAAAAATTAACGCACTGCGTTAATGCGTTAAAAAAATTAACGCCTTGACAGCTCTAGTAAAAGTTGAATATATAGTATTATAACAATGAATAACAATAAGCTGGTGAGTAGTAAACTTAAAGGGTGCACAATATCAACAAGAGGCATGCTGAAACCATGTATTTTTAGTCTGTTGGTACGGTAATTCAAAGCTGTCATGTTTTGCTAAGTGACTGTAATCATATAACATGTTGTATTGCACAAACTGTCACCATGATGTTGTTGTTTAACTATCACCATTAACAATATTGATCTTACGATATAATATGCTGTTTTCTTTTCACTTGCCGTCAGTTGTTCAGAGAAAATTTCGTTGATTTGATTACGATTATTATTACGGTATGAACTAATCTGCTGCTGACTTGAATATTTGCTTATGATTTACCTACAACATAAAACTTTAAAAATGATTGATTGATATTTGTGATTATAGGACGTAAGTCTGGCAAGGGAATTTTTGTTTATACTCCGCACGCGAAGGAACGTGATGAAAATATGGGTGCAATGGATATTCTGAAGCGCTACAGCACAGTTTCCCAAGAGCCGTATGTGGTTTTCACACTTGCTTTTCACTGATGTTTGTACCAGTATTTAAAAATGTTTTTGATTTTTTCTACCGGTCTAAACGGTCACTTATATTTATATGGACATATACTGTAAACTATCGAAATGCATTGGACAGACTCCGTGTTGGTATGAACATTATCTTGTTTTGTATAGTTAATATTACAGAATGATAGCATTATTAATTTTTCTATTTTTTATGTATTACCTATCAGACATATGTTGCTTTTGGCTAACTGTTAGTAAAATGTATGTAGAGTCCTTCCCAAGCTAGTGGGCCCTTAGGGAGGTGCCGATATCTGTTTCTGTAGCTCTCAGGCAGACACCAGTTTTACCATGTTTGTGCCTGTTTATGTCCCAGCTTTCACTAATACTCATTGCACTTACCCATGGAGGGATGGCCAGGCTGAGTCAACCTGGGTGACTAGTTACATACTGAGATTTATGTAAAAAAAAACTGTTTAGTTTATATAGGCTACAGTGTAAGGGTGATGTCGTGGTTGTAGATATAAAACAGCACAAATTACAATTTAAAAATTCAAACTTTACCATTACACAGTCAGCAAAGTTCTTCTGACATTGTGTAATGGTGATGTTTGAATTATTAAATTGTGATTTTTGCTGCTTTATATCTATAACCATGATGTCACCCTTACTCTGTATATAAACTGAACAGTTTTTTACGTAAATATTTGCAGTTTTATTGCCGTTGGAAGTAATCTGGAGCTGAATAAAATCTGACAGTAGAATAACCACTACAATTACTACCACAACTACTGCTACTCCTCTTTCTACTTCGACTATAAGTAACCCTTGTTTTTCTATTATCATACTCTACCCCTACCATAACTCACCTTACCCCTATTGCTACCATAACCCTATGCCTACACTACCACTATCCTACCCCTATCTCTACTACTACTACTACTACTACTGCGATGGAAGTGACATTTTTGAGAAACCACAATAATAATTTAAATTGACCCAACAGTAGCACCCACGTTGTCTGCCTGCGTCGTCATGAATACTATCAACTTCCGCTAAATTTGATGACTCAAAATCCGCCTGTTTTGTCTTCAAACTCTACTTTTTGCCAGTATTTTATTTTATTGTGTGTAAAGTGAATTTAAAACTGGTTTTATCTTGGAAAACGGGCTATTTCGCTTAGTTCTATGGGTTTACTATCAATTTATGTCCAAAGCGGACGGGTGTCCTATCTTGCTTTAAGCAGCTGTCAAATTAGAAGATTCTTGTTGTTAACTTTCAGAATGTCATACTAATCGTCATTTTTTTAGTTATCTTGACCCTATCAGTCTTAGGCTTTCTGCGGTTATTTGAACAGTTTGATTAGTTTGAAATGCTTAAAGACGGTACAATACTAACCAATATATTTTCAGTCTTTCTATAGACACACTCTGGTCATCTACAACCACACTGTCGATTTTTGTAATATTAATTGTTACTTTTGTGTGATAGGCCCCTGTCCTCCAATAGACAGCATTTTCACATTGATATCTGTCTGGATGATAACAGGGAAGATTATTAGAACTGCCATTATGTTAATTACATATGCACACGTATAATGGAGTTCTTACAATTTTAGGTTTAGGTTTAGCTTTTTTTTGTATTTTGTGTTTCTGTAGAGGTCAAGCTTACTGTTCTGTTATTAGTGTTTGTGTGCATTCCACCTGGAAAGGCCGTCCCTGAAATGACCTATACTGTGTCGGGTGGGATGTTAAACTTTACTCACTCACTCACTTTTGTGTGATAAATATCACTTTTGTCACCCCAGGTTTTCAGGTACCCAGAGTTGTTGACATGCCTTTTTTTCTGTAGAATTAGTGATGCATCATTTATCAGTGTTCTGTTTGTTTGGTGTACAGTGCTTGAAAGGATGCATAAGCCAGCCAGCAAGAATAAATTAACACATTATTACCTATCAGTACACTATTGGTTTTAAATGTCAGTATTTGTTGTATTTTTGTTGTTTGTGTGTTTGTTTTTTGCTGGTTTGCTGCTTTTTGTTATTTTATACTATATTAATGGATTGTGTTCAGATTGAGTGATGAAGATTTTCGCCTGCGGTTACTAAGTCGGTTTACAAACGAAGCCGTACTTTGTCTACAGGAAGGAATCATAGCAGACCCGGTCTGTAATTGGATTATTGTATTTCTTATACACAGTTTGTATCATCGTCATCATCGTATTCATTTAATAAAAACTTGACAAGTGCAACTTTTAACTACAGATAAAAATACATTCTAAACCATGCGAACAATTGCCGGAAAACATCTCACGGTGTGTCCGTAAGCAAAAAAAACGTCTTTAATGACAATTGCAACATACTTGTGAGAAAAACTCCATCATTTACAGCAAAAACGGAACAGAGTCATTAATGTGTATTAAAAACGTTAAAATAGCTTTAGTAAGCAAGTAAATGTAGTTGTTACAAGTTCTTGGATGGTAACCTAAGACAGTTTGGACCTAAGACACTTCGGACGTAACTTTTAGGTCCGAACTGTCTTAGATCCGAATTTTCGACAGTAGGGTTGATTACTTGATCTGGCATTGGTAAAAATGTTCTGCTGGTAAAAAGTTTTGCTCCAACGTTTTTCAAAAACAAACTTTTTGGAAACCAGTGTGAACTAAAGTAACTTAGGCATTTGGATATGTTTTATTAGTATTTGTAAACTGAAGATGTTATTACAGGGGTTTTTCACTTTGGTGCTCTGTTTTGATGCCGTTTGTTTTTACAAGTTGATATTGTCTAATAGTGGTTCAGCTCTACTTCTGATCAGTGGTCGATCTATGTAGTGGGAAAGTTTCCATTCATTGCTCCTTAGTTTTATTGGATTTCTAGTTAAGCATTTTATCACGGAGCAGTTTTTGATAGTAACTGATTTATTTTTATAGTGGGAATTGCAGACGTAAAACATGATACAATAAAACTGTAACTGTAACATATCATGCTTTGATGTTATAATTCTGCAGGTTTTTGTGCCTGCCGTAGTGTCGGAATGAAGTCACGAACGACTGCCGTTTGTTTGCAGTGTTTTTGTGATTTTGTGTCTAGTTGCAAGGTGATATTGGGATGGTGTTTGGACTTGGATTTCCTCCTTTCCTGGGAGGTATGTTGAGTGTTGCAACAAATTAAACTCTACTTTTTGTTATCGTTACATTGTCATTGCCACTTAACTTTTATATGCATTTTATTTATTTACTTTTGTTTCCTCTGGTGTGATCGTGCGGGTAGATGTATCTCGGCGATGACTATTAGAAGTCATCATTCTGCTCTGGCGTTTCACAGCGCTTTGGCTACTGATTTGTTTCCACATGTCTGGACATTGGAATGCACTGCCAGTTTTCATCAGTGTGGACAGGGCTTTAGAACGCTGATTCAGGCAATCAGCAGTCAGCCACTCGGTCAATCATTCTGGGATTTTTAAAGTGGCATAAGCAATGCAAACTACTGCTGGGTTCAATGGAGACAGATTGGATGAAGTTACTATGATTATTATATACGAGTCTGTGGTTACAATTGCGATGGATTTGCACATTCGGTAAGAAACTGGTGTTTGTGCATACTACAGGGCCATTCCGTTTCGTCGATATCTATGGTGCTGATCGGCTGGTGGCAAAGATGCAGGAGTTCCAGAGCATCTATGGTGAAATGTTCGCTCCGTGCCAGATGCTTCTCGATCATGCAAAAGATCCTGCTCGGAAGTTCCACACAAAGTGATTGCAGCTCACACTGCCTAGTTGTGGATTTTTATTTACAATTTGAGATGTCACCACTGCTGCCAGCCACGCAGTTTAGCCGGCAGATGTATATAGTGGCTAATTTTGGTTTCAGACTAGTAGATTAACATCTAGTTAATTGCATTTGGTTAATTAAACTTTTGTGATTGTGTTCAGTGTATTGTAAATGGCATTTCTGTAATGTGTGTTATGCTCGATAATGCACTACTAAGTAAGTTTTAACTGCTGGAATTTCTCGGAGTTAGTTCGCAATGTCGAGTTAAGTCAGGTCCTGACAGTAGACTTCTTGATAACTGCCGAACAGGATATTTTGTGTGCTAAGCACCTTTTTTGCTCAGTCACAGTATCACAGGTGTGTATGTTACAGAGATGTAGTCGAGTCCTATTACTTTGCATCCAAGTTTGGGTCACCAGTGGTTTAAGTTCGAGTTTGAGTTACGAAAAATACACTGTGTTTCAAAAAAAACCGGACCCCTATTACTTTTTGAAATAACTCCAACAAACTGTGCCTAATAATAATAATGATTAACTGAGAAAATCGTCAAAAGGTACTCAATATCGTAATGTGTTACGGGCTTACGATATTTCATAAAACGGGGTACCAGCCGGTGAAAGATGTGGATGAACTGAAACAGCGTTTGGTAGAGGTCTGGTCAGGCCTACGGCAGACCGTTGTCGATGACACAATCGACGAATGGAGAAGACGTCTCCGGGCCTGTGTTCGAGTAAAGGGGCAGCACTTTGAATCTGCTGTAACTTCTGACTATTATGTTGCTAATCAACAGTTCGTTCAACTTCAAACGTTGGCGTTATAACATTTAATGATTTCGTAACTGACGTTGTGGTTCGTTGGAGTACTGCAGTGCAGTTGCCTCTACTGTTGGTGCCACAGGAAAACCTCAGCTGGTACTCTGTTCTTAAAATTTCTCGCAAAGTAACACATGCTATTAAGTGCTGATTCTCTAACAATTATTTTTGTCAAAATCTATTGCTATTGAACCAGGACTGTTGGAGTTATTGAAAAGGTAGCAGGGGTCCGGTTTTTTTGAGACACAGTGTAGATACTCGAGTCCAACTCTTACTGTTTGACTGTGTAGGTCCATATGTAGCAAACAGAAATACACAAAGCACAGAAAATTTCCCCAAAAAGTAGAAAGGACATTTTTACTTGGTTTCAAGTTATAAAGAATACGAATCCAGTGGGTCCAAGTCAGAGTCCAACAGATTCACAAAAATAGACTCGAGTCTGATTCTAGTCGACTGCCAGACTTGAGTGCTACATCACTGGTATGTTACATAATGTTATACTGAGGTGTGGAAGTACACTGTGTTCAGAAAAAAACCGCCCACTCACGTTTTTTTGTATATCTCTAAGGAAAACGTTTAGATTTTCATAAAATTTTCAGGGAATGTTTAAGAACAAAAAAGTATTCTATGGTAAGAAAGTTCAATATTTTTTACTACCAGTTACGTCATGCTGACGTCGTATTTCCGTGTTTGCAAATTATCGTTTTTACCATTGAGGACAGACATTTGACAACATGTCTGCGAGTCAGCAAGGCTTATGAAGCCACAAGTTTGTAAAAGGTGTTTCTGAACAATGGACAGACAATTGAATATTAATTAAATAGAGTTTTTAAATAAAGAAAAATGACATTACCGGCGGTATCAAGCCGTTTGACTGATAGCAGGCAAGTGGTCATCCACGCAGTGCGCATACACTTACAAATATCAATAAAGTTGAGGATCTTGTAATCAGCCAAAAATATAAACAACAGACACAGTTCACAATGGAAGATTACATGACAGATAAGCATATTTTTGAATTTAGTCAGCACAATGATCAATTGATGTGTTTTAACATTCATCAAATGTCTGTTGTCAACACTAAAACCTATAATTTGCAAACACAAAAATATGACGTCAGCGTGACGTCACCGGTAGCAAAGAATATCGAATTTTTACACCGATGGAATACTTCTTTCCTCGCAAATAGTCCCTAAAAATTTTGTGGAAATCTAAACATTTTCCACGGAAATATGCAAGAAGACGTGTCTGGGTGTTTTTTCCGAACACGGTGTTCAGTAAAGAATTCTCTGGTCGCTTGTGCCATGCAATGTCTCGCTTCTGGGCCACTGTTCATGTTGTTGCACAGTCGCTTAGTTAAGTTCGTGTGAGAGAAAGCTGTTAAAATTCTCTCACATGATATTAAGTAAAACATTGCAACTTAAAATGTTGAAAAAATAATATGCTGCAAGTCAAAAAATGACATGTTTTTTGGTATAACTATGACAAACATAGAGAGGTAATTGATGTTAGGCCTATATTCTGAGGGAAAAAGGTGCAGATAAAGAAGCTGTAATAAAATTTGCCACTCTCGCCTTTAATCTGTTGCTACTTTACCTAGCAAAATTTGAATATTTTACTTGTACTCAGTTCTTGTGTAGAAAAATGGGTAAAATGTTAGTATCACAGATTCACAATGCATTTTTTCATCGTGTGTGGCTGTATTAATGGAAATGCACCTCGATTTGTTTGTTTATATGTTTTTCTTGTATTTCAACAATGGTAGTAGCATATTTTAGTCTATTTTCCTAAAGTAGTATAACTTATGGTTAGAATATCTTCTAACCATAGTGTAACTTCAGTATGGTGCATAATTTTTGCAATACATGTTATTAAACTGCATTCATTTACAGCTGTTTATCATATTCTTTGCAGTTGTTTGTGCACAACTTGCACAAAGTAATGCATAGCCTTAAGTTTCTACTAGAGCTGCGCAAATTAACGATTAAGCACACGATTAATAGTTTAAAACTTAACTTAAAGATTAATAGAATGTTAATCGTTAAAATTTAAGTTAAAGTCACATCGGTGAATACGTTAGAAAGTAGCTACAGTGACATCGTGAAAGCATCTGAAATCATCTATTTCTCAACAAAAAGTTGAATTTTAGTAGGCCTGTGTCTAGAAGATAGTGTCTCGGTGCATCTATGACAGATTATAGCTAAGTAACGAAAAACAATATTTTATTCGACAATTACCACGGTTAGCTTCTAAATTTTAATCAAAGTTGACGATTAATTAATTGTTAAATTTTTGTTTACAAAATTAATCGTTACCAGTTTGGCTTTTTACTAAGTAGATTTTTATGCAGAAGTTTTCCTGTCGCAGTTGGTGCTGAGAAGAGCATGTTTTACATCAAAACTCGGCCTCCTCTTCATACCGGGACGTGCATTGTGCCAAAATTGAAATTATGGGCACCGCAGACACTGTAGTGAGAGAGGACCAAGTATGTCGTGAAATAAACTGCATGTCATAGATGTAAAAACATTTTCTGTGTTTTTTACAAAAGTTTAAAAAACATGTTTTTATGTTTTAAAATTTTTTTATGTTTTTGTCCTATTTTTAATGTGTTTTTGTTCTTATTAAAACATAAACGTACATAATTACAAATACGTCGCATTTTTTGTCATGGGCAAATTGCGTTTAGTTTTGTTTTCGATCTGTATTATAGTCACGGTTACATTCACTGCACGCCGGTCTTTTAGTCTTCACAAATGGTAGATTTTTAACATGTTATATTGTGCTAAATGTAGTTCAATGTTTTTATGTATGTTTTTACACGTTTTTATAAAAGTGAAAAACATGTTTCTTTTAATGTTTTTTATTCGCAAATTAATGTTTTTAACATCTATGCTGTATGTCGTAGCAGTAGTGTAGGTTATGTGCCTATAATCCTGTATTCATGTCGCGTTTTGGACGTGTTGCGAGTCGGGTCTGGAGTGATGAAAGTCAGTCACGGCGAATTTCTGCGTTCGCTTGATGCATCTGCCGACATTCGTAGGCCTACCCCTTCCGTGCAGTAGTTACCGGGTGGACCAAAAAGTGGCATCCTTTTCAACTGCCTCAATATAGGCCCTAATGTCATCAGATGAACTGCAAGACACCAGATATTCATACTGTCCGAACAATTTATAACATATTTCCGCCTCCGAAGCTCTGCATACCGTACGGCGCTGTATAAATATAATTATAATAACAATAATTTTGACATTTGCTAATAATTAGCTCTGTTCACAGTTTAGATGTGCTCATTCAAAAACATTTTCATAACTTTTTCGGAACCCAAGTATTTCACCACACGCAGAGTTAATCTAACCATTGTGGTGAAATGACAGCTTTGCTTAAAACAGAACTCGTTTACATTGGCAGACGAAGAACTACGTAATGGTGAGGCCGTTTAACGAAAATATTTTGTGAGTAAACAAAAATTACAAATAGGCCTATAATGCATCTAACAACAAGAAATGAAACTTAAATCGAAAGGGTTCCACTTTCTGGCCTATCGTGTAGACACAACGTTCATATGAAGCAGTCGAGTTAATAAGGGTCGCAAAATGCAATTTGTCGTCAAGTGTCCGCGTCGCGTCAGATCCAGTTATAGGTCGCCGGTCCTGCGACGTAAGTACGTAGATGTCGTCCTTATCTTATCCGTTTTGTCTTATGCGACGACAACTTCGACGGTCGGATCGGTCATAAGAGTCGAAATTATGCCGCTCTGCAGCTCGGGTCAGCAATGCGATTATTCGGTAGGCTATACGTCACGTCGTCAGCGTCGGATCTGCAGTCGTCCTCCGTCGGGAACCGGCCATAAGTAAGTCGTAAGACGACGAGCAGCGACTGTCGACGACCGATACTAGTCGAGGGCGCGATCGCGTAGATTCTGAGTGCCTATAGCTAGCTGGCCGATGCGAATTCATAACGACGAGTCGATATGATTGCATTATCGAAGATGTCGAAAGTGTTGGCGTGGGAGCGGCCGATAATGTAGACGGAAGCAAGCGTCTGCTCGTGAAAGATAAGAACCCTCTTCCTGCTCCTGTCTGCATGCCGTTTCTTCGTCAACTGAATTAAAGTAGCCTACCAGCTTGGTTCATCGTGCGAAACAAAACGATGACGAATAGAAAATGAAAGGTTGACAATTCAAATTTCACTACAGAAGATCCAAATTGGCAGCCAGAAAAACGTTCGGCACACGTCACGTACTTAAGCAGACCTGCACACTAACGATAAAGGTGTTAGTATTGATTTCAATCAGTTCGTCACGGAGATGACAGCTGACAGGATACGCAGAAAGGCTAATATGGGCCTGTTCTTTAAAAATTATATTCGTGCATCGTTTAAAGATAAGCGGATAATTGTGTCGTCTGTGTGCGCATTTAGACACTGCAGAAGGCATAGCCAGTAGCCACCGCGTAACAGAACACAGTGCACAGAATCATTCGATTGCTGAACGAGAAACTGGAAGTGCTGTGATGTGAGTCAGCCGGATATGCAAGCAGGAGAGCCGGGCCGACTGCAATGGGGTCAAGACCACGCTGAACTGCACTGGGGCGGCGGAAACGGTCGACACTGATGGAGTGGTCGTCGATCGGTCGTCGAGGCTCGCGATTGAGACTGTATCAGCACGCCATCGCATCGTCGTCGTCGTCGTCGTCGCGCGGCCGTCCCATGTCCCTCCCAGCTCGGCTGCTGGACTCGCCTGAGGACACGCTTACGCTCTGATTCCACTAGCTTCGATTTGTTGTAGATTCGCTGCACGATATGTTGTAGGGCCCTTATAGGACGGCTGTATACAGTTGCAATTGACCCCGCCCCGCCTAAATTTTGGGCTCTCGAGAATTGTCGCAAAATGCTTTTGTTAACGAAAAATTTTTGTCCAAAATGCAAAATTTGGGGTTAAACTTTCCCCTTTCAATTCACGGAAGCACCCATAACTCCTATGTCAGAAATTTGCGGCTGTTTGTGGCGGAAAACTGCTAATTTCTGCATCGACGCCGCTGGCTGTGTAATGCACAACAAGCCGAAGCAATGTGGCATGCCGGCCAGATACTCCGTTACGTTGAAATGATGGAGTCCGAACCTTACGGAAACTGCCAGACGACTGATATTGATGGCAGCTGCTTTGTACCTGGGGCTTGTCATTAGTCGACATAAGGGCGTTCCATAACGAGCATTGAAAATAACCGTAGACGTGACGTCGCTTATAACTAATTGTCGGTCGACTTGATTACCATACATCAGAACGAAATAACTAATTCCTAACGGTATTATGTTAGCAAAGAGCAGTCTTAAGCGTCTTGCCCGTCCGTGTGTCCGTTTGTCCCGCGCAGGTTCCCTCGGGAAAAAAAGCAAAAAAGGCCTAAAAACCACATTGTCAATTTGAATTCGCGGTGAATATTCATCTGGCGGCAGGATAATAATCTACGCGCTATTTGTCCGGTCAAACGAAAACGAGGTTTCGCCAAGCTGTCCAGTCATAGATTCAATTACGATTCAATTGAATTTGCTAGGCGGCGGCACCATCAGTATCGGGCGCTATCTTTCGCGTTATGCGTAGTCACTACAATTAGCGTTAATATTAGGGTTTAGGGTTAGAATTAGGGTTAGGGTTAACGTATTTCAGAGATTAATATGACGATAATGCACACGGAAACTAAGCGTATAGTGATGGATTCGAGGCTTCTGGAGTTAAACAATTAAAGGTCAAGTCGCATAAAAAACGATATTGGCTTAATATGTGTAGAATGTAACACTAATTAATAACACGTTAATCCAATGAAATGAAAACATCGCTTTGAAGTAATTTTCAGAGAAATATGCTGTGCCAGCCGAACGCATTCAAACGTGCCACAATAACTGATTACGTCACTTTCATTACGCCCCTGCGCTTTGTTGACAAACTGACATTCGCATTGAAAACATAGTAAATCCGTCGGATTTATAGTACGAGTAATGACGCATAGGTGACATCAGAAATTACGTCGTTGTTGATCTGTTCACTACTAGAGGTGTGCGATTAATAAAATTAACGATATGCTGGAACGTCGTTTTTGGTGAGATAACTATTGATGAAAAATTTGGTTTTTAGATCATTTGGCCGTAAATTAAGCTGCGTTTGACGTCAAGGCATTAAAGTTAGTTAGCAACCCTTCCGCAAGTGACGTCACAGTTGCGAAAATTGCCGAAGCCGTGAAATGAGAAAATTGAGTAATGTAAACGTTATTTATAGAATATTAAGATGTATTAGCAACCAGAAGATTAATGAATATTTACAAATTAACATTTGATTAAGCCAATTAGCGCTTACGTAAAATGATGTGACTTGGTCTTTAAGTCAATTTGCCGACTGGCGCTACTCGTGATTCTTTAGTTCTTAAGGTTGAGATTGCTAGTTGGCCGGCTGCCGTCGTGTCTCAGCGTACGAGCTCCCTTAAATACTGTGAAGAAAGTGGTGTACTGTCTTTGACAAAAATGATTTCTTCCATTACACGTTTCAAGACGACCGGTATCATCACGAACTTGAACTAAAAGGCTTGGAAATAGCACTGACACCGTGACAGGAAAGGGGTCAGTTGTCACCCCTCGATCTCTCTAAATTTTAGGCTGTCGGAGAATTGTCGAGAATTTGTCTTTGTCGTCCAAAAATGCAAAATTTGGGTTCAACCTTACATTTTGGGTAAATTTGTGGTCAAAATTAAAAATTTGAGCACCCGTGATCTCCTATGTCGGAAACTTGCAACTTTCTCTCGCCTACTTATTCGCGCGACAGCTATGCTTCGCGCGTCTTAGCCATGGCCTGGGCGTCCGTCTGTCTGCCCGTGTGTCCGTTACACCCTTGAGCCCTATCAAAACGGTGAAAGCTAGGCTCACAAAATCTTCCCTTTGGGCTGCCTCAACGACTCTAGTTTTTAGTGACAAAATGTTGTGCCCCTGGGTGAAGGGGTTCCCCTCGAACGAGAGCGTCAAAGAGGGGTACCCCACGAACAGTCGTTATTTTGCCGTTATTGGCTCGTATAGTGTGAAAATTGTTGTAGATAGGTCCTGTACTAACTTGCTGCATATCATAACAAGCACTGGTGACGAGCTTTTTAGATTTATCAACATCGATGACCTTGAACGACCATAAACCCTCAAAATAAGAATTTTTGATGAATTTTTTTGCGATTTTGGCCTGCGACACACATTTTAAGAGTGAATTGCGCCAAAACGGCTGGAGTTAAACCAAGACAACCTCCTTACGAAATTTTCAGCATTAGGCTTAAACGTAGATTTTAGCAGTTTAAGCACCGAGATCAATCCCTTACGTTCAAGGAGGTTTGCGCACGCGGGCGTCAAATAAGGGTACCCGCCCTCCCCCTCAAAAATGTGGTTATTTTATCGCTATCGGCTTGTGTAGCGTGAAAACGGTTGCACGTAGATTTTTTGCTGCTTATCGTAACAAGCACTAGTGACGAGCTTCTTAGTGGTGCCAACATCGATGACCTTGAGTGACCATGAACCCCAAAATAGGGGTTTTTAGTGTTTTTTGCGATTTTGGGCTGCGGTGCACACTTTAGGAGTAAATTGCGACGAAATAGATGGAGATAGACCACTAAGACCAGGGCAACCTGCCAACAGGACTTGCTATCGGCTGTCGCGCGTCTCATGAGCTTTGCTCAAATTACTTGTTTAACCCACGACGCCGCTGGGTACCCCAAATGTCCCATATAACTTGTACGCGGCGCCGAAACTATAGTGACAAAAAGGTTGGCACTGCTATTGCGAACGTGCGCCTCCTATGGCGTGCGAATCTGCAGCTTCCGCAGCAGCATTGCTGCTAAATGTCAGTCAGACTCGGCAGCCTTCGCGCGTCTGCCCTCTCAGGACGAATATAAAACCGCCGGTGCAAAGACGAGCAACGACGCGCTGTTCAATAGACGGTCGGTCGCTGCAGGTCTAACAGAGCTCAACGGAAGGTCGTCCGTCGTTTTGTCTCACGTCTTTTCCGGACGTTCTTTTTCTCAAGCTCGATCAGTCGACTCGGACAGAAAACTCAAACTGTTTTTGCTGAAACTGACTGACTGTATTACTTTTTCTGTTCATGATACGGTAGACCGGCAGGCCTTGTAATTCGAGCGTGCCAAGCCTGGGCGGGTTCTTCACGCTCTGATACGCACCGACAGCTTCAGTAAGCGGTACGTGAATTTTCCTATAAGTCGATTTGATGTTATTGTGGTAGGCCTACTGGCAGTTATAACATGCATGCGGCTAACGCCAGCAAAAAGCACCATATGCTATAGTGCTAGTGTTATGTTTCTTTTTCTTATACTAGAATTAAACTTTCATTGGCGGTAGCTTTGTTCATTTAAAATATGCATGTAGCACTGTTAGCATGCAGTCACGTAGATAGAGCGACAGGAGATTGCGTTCTGCCACAGTCGTTTTACTTCGGTGTCAGTGTCTGGGTAATTTTCAGCCATTATCGACGTCGTTTCTATAGGCCACAGGGCTTATGGTGTCTAACTTGTCATTTAACTTGATCCATGTTTGTGAGGTGAAAATTTGTTATATTTGGCTGAAATGTTAACAGCTTCTTTGCATATAATATTGTTATAATGCTGCATACTGTACTATCGATGGTGTTCAGTTAGGTTTAGAATGCACTACAGTGCACAATTTTAAGAGCAGAATTCTTCTGTGCATATGAAACACTTCGTTCCTGCATCCCGCCTCCGAAAATTTTGTTCGCCACAACTCGTGATAGAGTGATAGGCTACCCACGTTAAAAATTGCTGAAGTTATTAGACGCAACAGCTCGCTTGTTGATTCAAAGTCCAGCGCAGAAAGTTGCTAAGCGGGCTGTCGAGAGCAGAGTTCTGGCGAATGACTGAGGTTGCGAATAACTCGTGTTGCATCTGTATCATGAGGCCTGACGTATGCTGATCTAAACAACTAGGCAACAATATACAACACGGTACAATGCAATAAACAGTTCTAGTGCTAAGACATAATAACGCGAGTTATGTATCAGTCTCAGATACACTGTACAATAGGAGGCGGCGTCAGCGCAGGGGCAGCAAGGACTAGCATTGTCGCTGCTAGGGCAGCACTCCAGCTAGGCCTACACTTATTTATTTATTTATTTGAGCACTGACATTGACAACACCAGCAACACAAATTAAACCAACAAAGTGCCAGCCAAGGATAGAAAGGCTCCAGAAGGAACACTAACATCTACCCTAACCAACACAATGTAACAAAAAATTAGACGAATCAGTACGATTAAGATTACATTAGTAATTCCTGGAAAGTGAAAAAAATGTAGAGTGCTGAGGGTCGACCAAAAGCAGACTGTTTTTGATCCTTGATAAATCATCGGCGGTCAGTGGTAAAATCTTATGACATTAGCATAGGCTGTCACGCTTTTCTGCCGCGAACCGTCGCTAGGTTAGTTGAGACATCTGGCAACTGAGCGTCTGTGTGTTAGGCCTATATGATACAGACGACTTCTCGTACGGTAGAAATAAGAGCTTAGACTCATCCGTCGACTCGGACACGATTACCGACTGCATGCTTCGAAGGCGTTTATTTTTCATCTCGTCTTCCTTTCCTTCCATGCGTCTCGTCTCAAGTGCCAATCCTATCCATTTAACGTATCAAAAAGCCGCCTACATCGTGTTGCAGTAAAAGGTTCCACGTTTCTGGCTGCTGTGAGCACTCGTCGTCGCACATTTTCGCGTCACATTTAATCGTTGCTATTCTGTTATTTATGATACTAGTCTATATACGCAGAATTACACGTGTGATCAGACATTAACATTTGAAGCGTTGGGTGGAAGAACCGCACAACTCGAGTTGTGTTGTTTTTTCCCGTAATTAGTCCATTGGATTCGTCTCGATGAGCTCTATCATTATAAATAGGCAGTTTTACCACATGAAGAATTTTAAGGGGGTCTATTTTTTGAAGAACAGCACAACTAACGTAGTGACCTTTTTCCACTTCGTTCTTCGTTTGCATATTATTATTACTTAGTTTGCATGTGCGTAGCAAGAGTTGTGTTGTTCTTCCACTACAACGCGCAGTGGCCAGGATGTCTCGCG